>Ga0302202_10000422_pt1 | contig 56022 bp, 40 predicted proteins | sample II_Bog_N3_3_FD_194579 | JGI IMG/M metagenome (GOLD analysis project Ga0302202, IMG submission 194579) | Peat permafrost microbial communities from Stordalen Mire near Abisko, Sweden - II_Bog_N3_3 | ecosystem: Environmental > Terrestrial > Soil > Wetlands > Peat | place: Sweden: Abisko...
GCAAAGGACGCAGGCGGTTGCACCGGGCCCGGCGCCGAAGTGATCAAAGGGCTCTGCCAACGCACCGAACTGACGAACGTGCTGACAATCGCCAGGCCCGACCGGTCGGTCGCCGGTTTGAAACGCGCCCGGTTCATCATCAACGCGCATGTCGCCGCATCGAGGTCGGGATCACCGCTGCTGCGGGTGATCTCGCAACGAGCCGGCACGCCAAGGACCGAAATCGTCAGCTTGAAACCCGAGATGCCGGTTGCCTTCCTTTGCAAGGCTGCGGGCGGATAGTCAGCATCACTAGCCCAGCCCCCGGGACGGCTCAGCGGAATCGGTCCGGTCGCATGGGGCACCACCCCGTTAGAAGATGCGGCGGGTGGATTGATGGCGGCAGATTGCGCTCCCGCAGAAGCAGGCGAGACCAGCGACAGGACCACCAAACCCGCCTCCAGAACGATTGAAGCCAAAATTCCACGGCGCATCCAATGTCTCCGCAATTGCATGAACCTTGCATCAGGTATCGCGCATGAGGTCAATCGCCGTGGACGCGCGCGCGCCACCGCGCTAGTGGAGTGGGCCATGTCTGACGCCGTCTCTCCGCTCGCCATGCCCTTCCCCGCCCTGCCGCCGATTGCCGGCGTAACGCTGCACACGGTGCGCGCGGGCTACAAGGATTGGGGGCGCACCGACCTTACCTTTGTCGAACTGGCCGAAGGCACGGCTGTTGCGGGCGTGTTCACCCGCAATGTCTGTTGTTCGTCCGAAGTCGAACTGGGGCGGCAAAACGTGGCGCAGGGGCATGCCCGCGCGCTGGTGGTCAATGCGGGCAATTCCAATGCCTTTACCGGCTATCGCGGGCGCGAAGCGGTCGAGGCGATCATGGATCAGGTCGCCGCGCATCTGCACGCCCCGCGCGAACAGGTGTTCGTCTCGTCGACCGGGGTGATCGGCGTGCCGCTGCCCAAGGACAAGGCGCGCGCCGGGATCGAGGCGGCGCTGACCGCCCCTGCCGCGACCTGGGAAGAGGCCGCGCGGACCATCGGCACGACCGACACCTTTCCCAAGGGAGCAACCGCCACCGCGCTGGTCGGCGGGACCACCGTCACGCTGTCGGCGATCATCAAGGGATCGGGCATGATTGCCCCCGACATGGCGACGATGCTCGGCTATGTCTTCACCGACGCCGATGTCGCCCCCGCTTTCCTGCAACGGGCGCTTTCGGCGGTCAATTTGCGCACCTTTTCGTGCATCACGGTCGACAGCGACACGTCGACCAGCGACACCGTGCTTGCCTTTGCCACCGGCAAGGCAGGCAATCCGCGCATCGAGGATGAAAATTCGCCCGGCGCCGATGCCTTTGTCGCCGCGCTCGAAGACGTGTGCCGCACGCTTTCGCATCTGGTCGTCAAGGATGGCGAAGGCGCGCAGAAATTCATCGCGGTAACGGTGACGGGCGCGGTCGATGACGCGAGCGCGCGCCGTATCGGCCTGTCCATCGCCAATTCACCTTTGGTCAAGACCGCCATCGCGGGCGAGGATGCCAATTGGGGCCGTGTTGTCATGGCGGTGGGCAAAGCAGGCGAACCGGCGGATCGCGACCGCCTGTCGATCGGCTTTGGCGGCACCTGGGCCGCGCGCGAGGGGCAGCCGCTGGCCGATTACGACGAGACGCCGGTCGCCGCGCATCTCAAGGGCCGCGAAATCTCGATCGAGGTCGACATCGGCCTCGGTGAGGGCCGCGCCACGGTGTGGACTTGCGACCTGACGCACGGCTATATCGAAATCAACGCGGATTACCGGTCATGATCACGATCTGGGGTCGGCTCAATTCGCACAATGTGAAAAAGGTCGCTTGGGCGGCGATCGAGATGGATCTGCCGCATCGGCGGATCGATATGGGCGGCCCCTTCGGCTATACGGACGAGTACCTCGCGAAAAATCCCAACCGGCTGGTGCCGATGATCGAGGATGACAGCGTGCCGGGCGGCTTTGCGCTGTGGGAATCGAACACTATCCTGCGCTATCTCGCCGATGCCCATGCCCCGGCCTTTCGTCATGCCAGCGCGACCGCGCGGGCGCAGGCCGAAAAGTGGATGGATTGGCATTTCGCCTTTGCCGATGCGCAGCGCGCGGCGTTTCTGGGCTTTGTCCGGCAGGGCAAGGATGCCACCGATACGGGGGTTGCCGCCTCGTTGAGCGCGACGGTCGCCCTGGCGCGGATTCTCGATGCGAAACTGGCGCACAGCCCGTTCCTTTCGGGCGACCGGTTCGGCCTCGCCGACATTCCGATGGGCGTCTATGCGCACACCTTCTTTTCGCTGGGGTTCGAGCGGCCCTCGCTGCCAAACCTTGAAGACTGGTACGCAGGGTTGACCGAACGACCCGGCTATGCCGGCCAAGTCATGATTGCGCTGACATGACGCGCGCGCTCGACGCTGAAGTGGGGCCGCTCATGGCGCGGGTCGCGCAGACCGCGATCCTGCCGCGTTATCAGCATCTGGCCACCGGTGACGTGATCGCCAAAGCGGTCGATGACATGGTCACCGTCGCCGATACCGATGCCGAAGCGCTGTTGAGCGAAGCGCTCGCGCGCATCCTGCCCGAAGCGGCGATCGTCGGCGAAGAAGCCGCGCATGCCGATCCCGCCGTGCTCGACCGGCTGGGCGATGGGTTGTGCTGGATCATCGACCCGCTTGACGGCACAAACAATTTCGCCGCCGGACGCCCCCCGTTCGGCATCCTGATCGCGCTGGCCGAGCGGGGCGAGGCGGTCGCCGGGTGGATCTATGACGTGCTGTCGGGGCGGCTGTGCAGCGCGCATCGCGGCGCGGGCGCATGGATCAACGGCGAACCTGTCCGCGCGCGCGGCTCAGGCCAGGAACCACCGATCGCGGCGATTTCGCTGGTATTCCTCGACCCCGCCCGGCGCGAGGCGATGAAAGCCAAAGTCGCGCCCTACTATACGCTGGTCGACATCCCGCGCTGCGCCGCGGAACAATACCCGCGCATTGTCACCGGCGTAAACGACGTATCGATTTTCGAACGCACGCTGGCATGGGATCACGCGGCGGGCGCCCTGTTCGTCAACGAAGCCGGTGGTCGCGCCGCACGGCCAGACGGCAGCGCCTATCGCGTCGACCGCCATCTCGACCCCGGCCTGATCGCGGCCGCCAGCCCCGCCCTGTTCGAGGCGATGGCCGAGCGGCTCGCGGGGATCTGACAACCTCATTCCTCCCCGGACCGGGGAGGGGGACCGCGCGCAGCGTGGTGGAGGGGTATCTCGTCCTGACGCAAAGACGAGCGCCGCAACGAACGAGGCGGCCCGTGCCCAAGGCCAGCCCCCTCCACCACCCTTCGGGTGGTCCCCCTCCCCGGGTCGGGGAGGATTTTTTTACAGAACGCTTTCCAGCCAGCCCTTGAGCTGGCTCTTGGGCGCGGCGCCGAGCTTTTGCGCGGCGGGCTTGCCGTCCTTGAACAGCACGAGCAGCGGGATCGACTGCACGCCGATCTGCCCCGGAACGCCGGTGTTTTCCATGATGTCCATTTTCACGATCGTAACGCGATCGGCGAGCTCTTCGGCGATTTCCTCAAGCGCGGGGGCGATCATCTTGCACGGGCCGCACCAGTCCGCCCAGAAATCGACCAGCACGGGCTTGTCCGACGCGAGCACGTCTTCGGCGAAGCTGGCATCGGTGACGGCTTTGGTGGACATAATTCAAAACTCCGAAAAGGATACGTTGCGCCCAATCTAGGGTTCTGCGCGCCGCATGCAACGGGTGGAGGGCGATCAGGCGGAAAAGGTTTCCTCCGCCGGCCCGAGGCCCAGCTTTTGCGCCGCCAGCACATCATCGGGCAAGGCGAACAGGCGCGGGGTCGCGGTATAGAGCAGCGCCGCCTCGACCCGCCGCCCCGGATGGATCACTTGCAGCGCCGCGACATAGGCGGCCATCTGGCGCAAATAGGCGACAGGGATCGCCGCAAGGCTGTCGGGCGGGCGCCGGTCGGTCTTGAAATCTACGATCTGCACCCGGTCCGACGTGATCAGCAGGCGGTCGATCGTGCCATTGACCATGCGCGTGCCGACCAGCGCGGCAATCGGCACTTCGGCAAGCGAGCCGGGGCCAAACACCGCCTGCCATTGCGGTTCGTCGAGGACCGCCAGAGCGGAGCGGATCAGGGCCGCGCGCTCGTCATCGGGCATTTCGCCCGCCATGCGCGCCAGCCAATGCCGCGCCGCCGCATCGCGCATCGCGGCGGGCACTTCGGGCAGGCGTTCGAGCAGGCGGTGCAGCAAAGTTCCGCGCCTTGCCGCGACGCGCGCGCCGGGGCCCGGCCGCGTCGGCGCGGCAGGCACGGCATCCTCGCCCAAGGCGCTCGGCGCGAGCGGGCGCAGCGGGCGCGGCTCGGGGCCCACGGCCTCGCGCAATTCTGGCGGCAGAATGACGGGCGCGGCGGGCGCCGTCCCCGCATCGCGCGGCGGCAACCGGCCCAATTCGCCGCGTTGCCAGCGCCGGGCCCAGATCGGATCGTCGGCCTGCGCAGCCTCGGGCATGATCTGGGCCAGCGCGCCGTACCAGCTTTCGGGCGGCACTTCGCCCTTGTCGCGCGGGCCGAGCGCGCCGGTCACAAACAGGGCCTCTTCGGCGCGAGTCATCGCCACATAGAGCAGGCGCCAGTGTTCGGCGCGCTCTGCCTGACGCGCGGCCTCTTCGGCGGCGCGGATCGCGGCGGGCTTTTCCTCCTTGCGCAAGGGCGGCAGCGGCACCCGGCGCCCGCCATCGTCGAGTTCGACCGGCGACGACAGCGCGTTGTCGGGATTGGTGGTCGCATCGGCAAGGATCACGATCGGCGCCTGCAAGCCCTTTGACCCGTGGACCGTCATCACCCGGACGAGATCGCTCTGCCCGCCCGCCTCGCGCTTTACATCGCCGTCCCCGGCGGCAAACCAGTGCAGGAATGCGGCAAGGCTCGGAACATGGCTGGCGGCATGGGCCATCGCCGCGTTGACCAGTTCGTCGATCGGATCGCCCGCTTCTTCGCCCAACCGCGCGATCAGGGCGCGCCGCCCCTGCCACGGTCCGACCAGAATCCAGGTCAGCAGCCCCGCCGGCGAGGTAAAATCCGCCCGCGACAAGAGATCGCGCAACTGGCCCATCGCGCGGTGAGTCGCCCCATTTTCGTGCGCGCGCAGATGATCCCACAGCCGCACGCCGCCATGGGCCGCCTGCGGCTGGCGATAGCCGTGGGCGAGCAAGTCTTCCTGGCTCCAGCCGATCAGCGGCGAAACGAGCAGGCTGGCCAGATTGAGATCATCGCCCGGCTGCACGGCAAAGCGCAGCGCCGCGACCAGATCCTTGACCGCCAGCGGCGCGCCCAGCCGCAAGCGATCGACGCCCGCGACCGGCACGCCTTCGGCATGAAGCCGCGCGACGATCAGCCCGGCCAGCGCACCGCGTTTGCGCACCAGCACCATCACATCGCCCGGCGTCGCCCGGCGCGGCCTGCCCTTGCTCAGGGCAAAACCGTCGTCCAGCCATTGCCGCACCTGCCGCGCGATCCGCCCGGCCAATTCGCGATCGGGGCCCGAAAGCCAGGTCTCTTCGCCGCCGGGATCGGGCAAATCGTCTTCATCGGGCTCTGCCTCTTGCCCGACGGGTTGCCACAAGCAGACCAGCCCCGGAATATCATGACCGACATGCGGCTCGGGCGGATGCGGCAGGCCCAGCGCGCGATGCCCGATGGCGGCAATCGCATCGTCGACAAAGCGCAGGATCGGCTGCGCGCTGCGGAACGAACGACCGAGCCCGAGATCGAGCAAGCCGAATTCCGGCTCGTTTGCCGCGAGGGCAAGCTCGTCGAGTTGCGCCGCGACACGACGCCGCGCCGCCTCGAAGTTTTCCGGACTGGTGCCCTGAAAGCGGAAAATCGCCTGTTTGTAATCGCCGACCACGAACAGCGTGCGCGGGCTCTCTTCGGGCCGGGGCTTGCCTGCGCCCGCAAAGAAATCTCCGGTCAACCCGTCGAGCACGATCCGCCATTGCGCCGCATTGGTGTCCTGCGCCTCGTCGACCAAAACGTGATCGAACCGCCGATCAAGCTTGAAACGGATCCAGTCGGCAGGCGCACGCTCGGTCAGCAGCGCGGCGGCGGCGCGGATCTGATCGTCGAAATCGATGATCCCTTCGCGAGTCTTGGCCTCGTCCCAGGCCAGTGCAAAACGCCGCCCGATGCCGAGCGCGGGCTCCAGCAGATCAACCAGCGCCAGCGCACGGGCCAGATCGCGCGTGGCCTCGATCGCCTCGCCAACGATCGCGGCATGATCGGCATAGTCCGGATCGACTTTGGCGAGGTTCTTGCCATATTTTGGCTCGCCCTTGTCGTTGAACAGGGCGCGCGCCAGGTCCTGCCAGCGTTCGGCGCGTTCGTCCGCCGGGGCGGCGATCCAGGATGCGATCGGCGCGATCATCCCGTCGGCGCTTTTCGTCCCCCATTCGCGCAAGGCATCGAGGCAACGGCTGAGCGCGACGGTCGGAAACCGCGCATCGGCAAAGCAATCCGCCAACAGCCCCCGGTCGGCATCGGCAGGCAAGCCGAGCAGGCGGTTGATCCGCGGGCGCAGCGGCGATTGCCACGCGCCGGGGCCGGTCCACAGCTCGGTCGCCGCCGCACAGCGCAGCAGAAACCGGGTCAGCGCGCTTTCATCCATGCGCAAGCTGAGCGCGGCGAGCGCGTCGATGAATGCCGTATCGCCGCTTTCCTCGGCGCGCACGAGCAAGTCGACCAGCACTTCGCGCACGAGCAGATCGCGATCGCGGTCCTCGATCGCGCGCGATCCGGGGCGCAGGCCCGCTTCTTCGGGAAAAGCTGACAGCAGCCATTGCGCAAAGGCGTGCAGCGTCTCGATCCGCAAGCCGCCGCCGGGGCAATCGAGCACGGCGGCAAAGCGGCTGCGCGCGCGCGCCAGAGTGGCCTGATCGATCGGCGCGCCAATGGCCTGCAAATGCGTGGCCAACACGGTGTCGGGCATGCGCACCCAGTCGGCCAGTTTTTCGCCGATCCGCGTCGCCATTTCCGCCGCGCCCGCCTTGGTGAAGGTCAGACACAGGATCTGGTCGGGCTCGACCCCCGGTTCGAGCAGCAGGCGCAACACCCGCGATGTCAGCACTTGCGTCTTGCCGGTGCCCGCCGAAGCCGACAGCCACACGGTCCGATCGGGCGCGACCGCCGCCATCTGGTTGGCCTGAAGCCGGTGCACTTCCTGTGCCAGCGACTTGACCGCGCTCATGCGTCGCCTCCTGCCCCGTCAAGTCGCTGCACGTCACGACCCTGCCATTCGTCGAGCCGCATCAACTGGTCATAGTCGCTATAGCCCGCCAGATTGGGATTGAGCCGCGCGGTGAACGGGTCGCGGCCCAGGATCCAGCGATCAAGCGCGTCATGCAGATAGTCGCGCGTGATCGGGAGAAACTCGTCGCGGGGCACGCCGCTGCGTTTGCGCCCGTCGCGGATCGGTTCGTCGCACCAGCCAAAGCCGGACCCGTCCTTGCGGCGCGACAGCGACCAGTATTCAAAGCGGCTCGGCAGGCCCGAAACCCCTTCAATCCCGCCATCGGCGGCAATCAGGCCGATGAGACCCAATTGCAGCGCAAAGCCTTCTTCGACCATCCGCGCCTTGGGCGGAGAGCCGGTCTTGTAATCGACAATCGCCAATGTCCCGTCGGGCAGGCGGTCGATACGATCGGCGCGCCCCTTGATGCGCACGCCGCGCACGGTGATGTCGCCCCAGCGTTCATAGGCGACGACCTGCCGCCCCTCGCCCAACAGGCGCTCCTGTTCCTCCTCGACCCACAACAGCCCGGCGATCAGGCGCGGCTGCCACAGGGCCCGCATCAAGGGGTGCGCGCTCATCCCGGTCAGCGCGCGCTCGGCCAGCGGCACCAGTTCGCCCGGCGGCGCGCCCGCTGCATGCCAGGCTTCGAGAATGGCGTGAACCGCGGTGCCGCGCCAGGCCGGGGTCGGATCGGCGTCGAGCGGATCAAGCGTGGACAGGCGCAGGATCGCGCTCGCGTAGAATTGATAGGGATCGCCGCGCAGCCGGTCGAGCGCGGTCGCGGCGATGTCGACCCGGCGCTGCTCGGCGCTCGGCATCGGCTGTGGCCGGGGGCTCGGCGGCATGCGATCGGCTTGATCGATCCCGCGCGCCCAAAGCACCGCGTCGATCTCTTCGTGAACGCCGCCGCCGAGCATGGCCCGGATACGCAGCAAAAAGCGCGAGGGCACGGTCGGCCCGCTGATGTCGCGCGCGGCATGGCTCAGCACGACTTCGGGCGCGCCGAGCGCGGCGGCGAAATCGTGCGCGGCAAGCCCGATGCGGAAATCGGCGCCGGGAATGCCCAAGGCGCGCAAGACCGCCGGGGCGAGCACCGGATCGGTCCCCGGCGTCGCGGGCCAGGTGCCTTCGACCAGCCCGCCGCAAATCACCAGATCGGCACGGCCCATCCGCGCCTCGATCAGGCCATAGATGGCAAGGCGCGGATGCCCGCCATAAGGCGGACGCACCGCCACAAGGTCGAGCGCATCGCGCAACAGCGCGGGCAATTCGGCGGGGTCGACCGCCGTTTCGGCGACCATCGGATCGCCTGCCGCCGCGCTCCAGTCCTCGACAAACATCGCCAGCGCGCGCCCGTCAGCCTCTGCCCAGATCCCCTCGCCGCACAAGGCCTCGGCTGTTTCGACCAGCAAGGCCAGCGCATCGGCCAGCGGCAGCGCGTCATCGATCGCCAGCATCGGCGCAAGGATCAGCGCGACATCGTCCCACCATGTGATCAGATCCGGATCGGGCCGCCGCGCCTTTACCAGATGATCGCGCAGCGCCAGCACACCCGGCGCCGGACGCGGCCCACGCAAGGCGAGATCGAGCTTGCGCACGCGGTCGAGCCAGGCAGGCCGCCCCTCGCCCGCGCGCACCAGCGGCGCCCCCAGCAGCGCGATCAGCGGCACGGGCGCCGCGCGCTCTGCCCATGTTTCGGCCAGCAGCAGCAGCAGACGCCCGGCAGCCGTCTGCGGCAAGGGGCGCCCAGCGCTGTCATCGGCGGCGATATTCCAGCGCTGCAAATGCCCGATCACGCGCTCGGCAAGGCCCCGGTCGGGGGTGATCACCGCGACGCGGCGTTCGGGCACGGCGAGCGCGCGGCGCACCAGCACGGCGATGGCCAGCGCCTCTTCGCCCGGATGCGCGCTTTCCATCAGCCGCACGCCGCCAAGGTTGCGCTCGTCGGCAGACAATGTTGCCCAGACGGCGCTGGCCACCGGCGGCAGAAACAGGTTTGAAATCGCTCGGCTGCGCGCCGGGCGGGCGGGCGAAAGACCCGCGCGGTGCCAGGGCTGCACTTCACCGCGCGCAATGCCCATACGATGGAGCAGCAGCTTGAGATGGTATTGCGGATGGGTGACGATGTCCCCTCTTGCAAAGACCTGGCCATCCTCGGCGGGCGCACCGGCATGGCCCAGCGCCTCCCACACCGCATCATCGAGCGCGAGATCGAGATCGGGCAGGATCACCGCCCCGCCCGGCAATTCGGCAACCACGCGCAACAGCCCCGCGACGGCAGGCGCCGCCGAAGTGACCCCTGCGGCCACCACCGGATGCGCGGGCGGCGCGGCGCGCCAGCGTTGGGCCAGCCCATGCAGCAGGCGATTGCGACGTTCCGGCGCATCGCAGGCGCCGCGCACGTCCAGTTCCGCCCGCCAGCGCAGCATGACCCGCGCAAACAGCCGCGTCGCCACGCGCCAGTGTCCGGCCAGATCGCCGACCAGCCCGATCACCGCCGGATCGAGCAGGCGCTCGGGCGTGACTTCCTCGATCAACAGCCGGTCGATGGTTTCGCCCACGCCGCGCGCCAACCGCAACAGCGCAGCCTCGCCCGGCACGCTGACCCCGGCCTCTGCGGCCAGTTCTTCGCGCAAGAGGCGCGACAGGATCAGCAATCGCACCGTCGGATCGACCGCCGGGGGGGCTGCAACCGCCCCGGCCTCCATCCCCAGCGGATCGAAAACCGGCCCCAGCGTCTCATCGAGATCGAGATCGCCGACCACCGCCATGCGCGGCAACATCAGCGCCCCGCCGCTTGCGCGCACGAAGGCCTCTGTCACCGTGCGCACCGCGCGGCGGCTCGGCAGCAGCAGCGTCAGCCGCGCCAGGCCGAAATGATCCTCCCGATAGCGCGGGATCAATCCGGCGACGAGCGCATCGGCAAAGCCCCGATGCGCCGCGATCGAATAGACCTGCGGTTTCATCGCCTAGGCGCCGGTCAGCGCCGCTTCGGTCGGGGCGATCATCGCCGGGCTGCCGACTTCAAACCACAGCCCGGTATGCGACAGGCCATAGAGCCGCCCTTCGGCCATGGCACGGTCCCACAAGACCCCGGTCGAAAAGGCCCCGTCGGGCGCGTCGCGCAACAGGCGCTGCGACACGATCTGAATCCCGGTATAGATATAGGGCGCGACCCGCCCCGGCTTGCGCCGCGAAATGCGCCCCAGCGGATCGAGATAAAAATCGCCCATGCCGGTGTAATTGTAGGCCTGCGCATGGCTGACCAGCAGCAGGAGCGCATCCATCCGCGCAGCGTCCCACGCCTCGCTCAGCGCGGCAAAGGCATTGCGCGGCCCATCGAGCCAGATCGCATCGGTGTTGAGGCAAAAGAACGGGTCCGCCGCGATCAGCGGCGCGGCGCGCACCATCCCGCCGCCGGTTTCCAGCAAGCCGTCGGTTTCGTCGGAAATGGCGATCGACGGCGCCTTTCGCCCCTTCAGATGGGCGACCAGTTGATCGGACAGATAATGGACATTGACCACCGCGCGCGAAACGCCGGCCTCGACCAGCTTGTCGAGGCTGTAATCGATCAGCGGCTTGCCCACGACGCGCACCAGCGGCTTGGGCCGGGTCGCGGTCAAGGGCCGCATGCGCTTGCCCATCCCGGCAGACAGCAACATCGCGACATCGCTGACCAAAGGCCCGCCGGGCAAAGGGGCGGTGCGGCGCGGCAGAGGGCGAGGTGTATCGGTCATGCGGCAAAACTCCCGCCCAGAATGCCCGCCGGATCGCGCAGTTCGGCCGGGATATTGCGATCGAACCAGGCCGCCACCGGGGCCAGCGCCGGATGCGCCAGATCGCGTTCGAGATGAGCCCATACGCGCGGGATCATGTCGAGATAGCGCGGTTTGCCGTCGCGTTTCCACAGCCGGACAAAGATCCCGACGATCTTGGCATTGCGCTGCGCGCCGAGCCGGGCATAATCGGCGAGGAACTGTTCGGCATCGACCGGCCCGCCCGCTACCGTGGCGACACCGCGACAATAATGATCGAACATGGCCGCTTCCAGTTCCGGCGCGACATCACGGCGCGCATCCTGCAACAACGAAACCAGATCGTAGGCCGGATGGCCGACCAGCGCATCCTGAAAATCGAGCAGCCCCTGGCGATCGATCCCGCCGAGCAACATGATGTTTTCCGCATGATAGTCGCGCAGCACCGTCACCCCCGGACGCTGACGCGGCAACATCGGGGCGAGCACTTCTTCCCACGCCGTCGTCCATCCCCGGCCATCGACATAAAGCCCGCGCGCCGGGCAAAACCAGTCGATGAACAGCCGTGCCTCGCGCTGATATTCGGACAGCACATAATCGTTGAACGGCCCCGCCGACAGGCGGTGCAGACCGATCAGCGCATCGACCGCGCCGCGATAGACCGCGACCTCGTCATCAGGCCAGGCATCGACATATTCGCGCATCCGCACATCGCCGAAATCCTCGATCAGGACAAAGCCACGCGCGACATCCTCGCCAAGGATGCGCGGCGCGCGCAAGCCATTGTCGTCGAGCCAGCGCGCCGCGCGCAAATAAGGTTCGGGGTCTTCACGCGGTGGCGGTGCATGCATCAGCATCGCTGACGTGCCGTCAGGCTTGCGCACACGGAAATAGCGGCGAAACGAAGCATCGCCCGGCAAAGGTTCGATTGTCGCGCCGACCCAGCCGACAGAAGCCAGAAACGGGGTAGCGCTTTCGGGAATGGTCAGATCCATAACCCTCGCTCTTGCCAAAGCCGCCCCGGCTCGACAATGGCCCCTCGACCTTTTTCCCTGATTTCCATGCGGATGGTCAGGCAGCCTGGCTCTTGCCCGAAACCACCGGCATGATCGGGCCATTCCGCCAGCAGGGCCGCCCCCTGGCGATAATCGTCGAGCCCGATCTCGTCGGCCTCCGACGGATGCGCCAGCCGGTAGAAATCGGCATGAACCACCGGCAGGCGCACGGCGGGCGGATCATAAAGCTCGACGATCTGAAACGTCGGCGACGGGACATCGCCCTGATACCCGAGCGCGGCGAGAATGGCACGCGCCAGCGTGGTCTTGCCCGCACCCAATCCGCCCTCCAGCGCGACGACATCGCCCGGCCTCAACGCGGCAGCGATCTGCGCGGCCAGCGCCCCGGTTGCGGCCATGTCGGGCAGGTCGATCGCGATCATGGCAGCATGACCAGCGCGCTGGTCCCCTGTCCCGGCTCCGACATCAGCTCGATCGTGCCCCCGTGCGCCTCGATCAATTGACGCACCAGCGGCAGGCCAAGCCCGCCCCGGCGCTCGACACTGCGCCCGTCCGGCGCGATGGCCAGCCCTTCGAGCGCGCGGGCAAGCTGCGCCGGCTCCATCCCGCGACCGTTGTCCGACACCACCACTTGCACCTTGCGATTGGGCAAGCGCGCGCAATCGATCAGGATGCGCCCGCCCTCGGGCGTTGCGGCCATGGCATTGTCGAGCAAGTGGCCAAAGGCGCGGCGCAGGCGGCGCGCGTCGCCGGTCACCGTGCCGACCGCATCGGTCCCGCGCAAATCGAGCTTCAACCCGGCCTGCCCGATACGGTCGGCGCGTTCGTGAACCAGCTCGGTCAAAAGCGCAAAGATCGCCACCGGATCGCGCGCGAGGGGCAAAGTGCCCGCTTCGCCCTGCGACAGGTCGAGCACGGTTTCGATCTGTTCGCCAAGTCGTTCGACCGAAACGAGAATCGCATCGACATAATCGCGCGCCTGATCGGTCAGATCGCCCGCCAGCCCGCCTTGCAGCATTTCGGCAAAGCCCCGGATCGAGGTCAGCGGCGTGCGGAATTCATAGCTCATGTTGGCAATGAAGCGCGTCTTGACCGCATCGGCCTCGATCAGCGCGGCATTGCGTTCGCGCAACATCGTTTCCGCTTTTTGCGAATCGGTGATGTCGAGCACGGTCAACAGGCCATTGCCATCGGGCAGCGGCACCCCGGCAAAGGCAAAATGGCGCCCGTCGGCAAGCGCGAGCCGCCCGGTCTGCTGGCGCCGTTCGAGCGTCGCTGCCTCGATCACCTGGGCAATCGTCGCGATTTGCGCCGGACGGCGCAATTTTCCGGCAATATGCGTCAGGATCACGTCGGCGCGCGGATGAGTCGCCAACAGCTCTTCGTCGAGCCCCCAGTCGGCGGCAAAGCGCCGGTTCCACAATTGCAGCTTGCTGTCGGGGCCGAATACTGCGAGCGATTCGAACAGATTGTCGAATGTCGCCGTGCGCGTGCGCAACAGCGTGTCGCGCGTCGCCGAAAGCTGCAGTTGCTCGGTGCGATCTTCAAAGATCATCAACAGCCCGCCATCGGGCATCGGCTGCGCGACGACGCGCAAATGCGTGCCGTCGGACAAATGCCAGGGCTCCTCACGCGCTTCGCGGCTGAGGAACCAGCCCTGCCGTTCGCGGCGCCATTCGGGAAAATCGCGCACTTCGGGAAGCCGCCCGCCATCGCGCATGCGATCGAGCACGCGGTCGAACGGCGGCGTATCGACCACAAACGACTGCGGAATGCCAAACAGGCGCAGGAACGGCTGATTGACGAAGACCAGATTGCGGCGGTCGTCGAACTGCGCGATGGCCGCCGACATGATGTCGAGCATCTGCCGCTGCGCCGCGCGGAAACGGCGGAACTGCCGGGTCAGTTCCTCCATTTCCTCGATATCGACGGCGTATCCGGCCACGCCGTCATCACCCAATGGCAGGTCGATCACCCGCAACGAGCGGCGCTGCCCTCCGATCGTCGCCGAAACCACCCGTTCGATCGGCAATCCGCGCGCCAGCGCCGAGCGCGCGATGTCGCGCGGGGTCGTGCCGTCGATCGGCTCGACCAGTTCGGTTGCATTGGCGACGACATCGGGCCCGCTGCGCCCGCCGACCGCGCGGACATACGCGGTATTGACCAGCCGCAGCGCAAGATCGGGCCCGCGAAACCACATCGGCAGCGGGGCCGCCTCGATCAGACCGGACAACCCGGCAAAATCGGCGCGCGCACCGGCAGTCTCGGCCCGCAGCCGGCGCAGCTCCTCTTCGCTTTCGGTAAAGTCGAAAAACCATACCAGCGCCGCGCCGCCGGGCGAAATCTGCGGATCGGCAAGGTGTCCGCGCACTCCCAGCGCCTTGCCCGTGCCGCGCAACGCGAGTGTCAGGCGAAACGGGGCGGCGGTCTTTTGCGTGCGGCGCACGGCATCGCTGAGCAAGGAGAGCTGATATTCATCGAGCCCGCGCCCGGACGAACCATGCCCTCGCCCCTCGCCCATGGCATCGAGCTCGGACAAATAGCCGGGCATCGCGTCAAAGCCGAACCACCCGGCAAGCCGCGCCGGTCCCTCGATCCGCCCGTCGGCCCGGACCACCATCGGCAAGGCCGGCGCATCGTCGACCATCCGGCCAAGCCGCCGGGCCAGCCGCAGGCTGCTCTCGGCCCGCCGCTGTCGCGCACGCGCCGCCAGCACCGCCCAGGCCGCCGCAACGGTCCACGCGGCCAACAACAGCCCGATCACGGCCCATGCGGCTTGGTTGAGAAACATCATCGCATGGCTAGAGTTGCCGCGCGCGAATTACAACGCTCGTGCGCGCCCTCCCCCGATTTGGCCCCCCGATTTGCCCCCCGATCTGGAGCACCAGACGGGCAAGCGACGCCTCTCCACGCAAAACGCCGGCCAAGACAAGCTTGAACCGGCGTCGCGTATGCGTCGATCCCCTTCCCCGAATCGGGGAAGAAGCGGGGATCAATAACGGTAATGATCGGCCTTGAACGGGCCTTCGGCGTTCACGCCGATATAGGCCGCCTGCTTCGGCGAAAGCCGGGTCAGCGTCACGCCCAGCTTTTCGAGGTGCAGCGCCGCAACTTTTTCGTCGAGGTGCTTGGGCAGGACATAGACCTTGTTTTCGTATTCGGCGCTGCGCAGATACAGCTCAAGCTGCGCCAGCGTCTGGTTGGTAAAGCTCGCCGACATGACAAAGCTGGGGTGGCCGGTGGCGCAGCCCAGATTGACGAGACGGCCCTTGGCCAGGATGATGATCTGCTTGCCGTCGGGAAACTCGACGAGGTCGGTGCCGGGCTTCACTTCGGTCCACTTGTAGTTCGACAGCGCCGCAATCTGGATTTCGCTGTCGAAGTGACCGATGTTGCACACGATGCTCATCGGCTTCATCGCCTTCATGTGCTCGGCGGTGATGACGTCTTCATTGCCGGTGCAGGTGACGAAGATGTCGGCGCGCTTGATCGCGTCTTCCATCGTCACGACTTCATAGCCTTCCATCGCCGCCTGCAACGCGCAGATCGGGTCGATTTCGGTGACCATGACGCGCGCGCCGCCGTTGCGCAGGCTCGCTGCCGAACCCTTGCCGACATCGCCAAAGCCCGCGACGCAAGCGACTTTGCCGGCCAGCATGACGTCGGTTGCGCGGCGGATCGCATCAACCAGCGATTCCTTGCAGCCGTAAAGGTTGTCGAACTTCGACTTCGTCACCGAATCGTTCACGTTGATCGCCGGGAACGGCAGCTTGCCGTCCTTGGCGATGTGATAGAGGCGGTGAACCCCGGTGGTGGTTTCTTCGGACACGCCCCTGATGTGCGCAACGCTCATCGTCAGATAGCCCGGCTTTGCCGTGACGAACGCCTTGAGCGCGCGCTGAAATTCGATTTCTTCGGCATTGGTCGGTTCGGGCAGGGTGTCGCCGGCCTCGATCCGCGCGCCCCACAGCGCGAACATCGTGGCATCGCCGCCGTCATCGAGAATGAGATTGGCGGTCTGGCCGCTGCCGTCGTCCCAGTCGAAGATGCGGCCGACATAGTCCCAGTAATCGGCCAGGCTTTCGCCCTTGATCGCAAACACCGGGATACCGCGCGCGGCGATCGCGGCGGCGGCATGGTCTTGCGTCGAATAGATGTTGCACGTCGCCCAGCGCACTTCGGCACCGAGCGCGATCAGCGTTTCGATCAGCACGGCGGTCTGGATCGTCATGTGCAGCGATCCGGTGATGCGCGCGCCTTTCAGCGGCTGCGACGCACCGAATTCCTCGCGCAGGGCCATCAGCCCCGGCATTTCGGTTTCCGCGATGGCGATTTCGGCACGGCCATAGTCGGCAAGGCCGATATCGGCGATCACGTAGTCCTGCTGGCTCACGGGGCGGCTCTCCTTGGGCATGAATGATGACATGACGGGCGGGGACATCCGTCACGGATGCGCCCCATGACCCGCGCCTTAGCGGCATCTGCGCACAATATAAAGATGTCTTTATATCTTCTATCCGGACGAGCCCCCACCCCGCCTGCGGATCGTCGCCACTCGTCGTTTCGCATGACCCTGCGGTTGCGCTGTCACATCGCGCGCCTATATCAATCGGGCGCAAAGGCACCGCCACTGGCGGCACCCGAAGCCGATGAATCAAATCAGAAAGGAATCTGGGGATGACAATCGCAGTTGGAGACAAGCTGCCCGACGTAAAAGTGGTCAAGGCCACTGCCGAAGGCAACGAAGCGGTGCAGACCACCGACTATTTTGCCGGCAGGAAAGTCGTGCTGTTTTCGGTCCCCGGGGCCTTTACCCCGACGTGCTCGGCCAAGCACTTGCCCGGCTTCGTCGACAAGGCCGCGGCGATCAAGGCCAAGGGCGTCGATGAAATCGCCTGCACCGCGGTCAACGATCCGTTCGTGATGAAGGCCTGGAGCGCGGCTTCGGGTTCTGCCGATGTCACCATGCTGGCCGATGGCAACGGCGATCTGGCCAAGGCGCTCGGCCTCGTGCTCGACGGCACCGGCTTTGGCCTCGGCCTGCGCGGTCAGCGCTTTGCCGCCGTGATCAACGACGGTGTGGTCGAACAGCTCCATGTCGAAGCGCCGGGCGACTTCAAGGTCAGTTCGGCCGAATACGTGCTCGAACACCTTTGAGCGACCGACCCGAAAGCCCGGCACGCCGCCGGGCTTTCGGGCATGATCAATAGCCCATCAGGCTGAGCACTTCCTTGCGGCTGCGGTTGTCTTCAAGGAAGACGCCGATCAGGCGGCTGGTGATCATGGCGACCCCCGGCGTGCGCACGCCGCGCCCGGTCATGCAGCCATGCTGCGCCTCGATCACCACGGCCACGCCGTGCGGCTTCAGATTGTCCCAGATGCACTGCGCGACTTCGCTGGTCAGCCGTTCCTGGATCTGCAACCGGCGGGCATAGCCATGAAGCACCCGCGCCAGCTTTGAAATCCCGACCACTTTGTCACGCGGCAAATAGGCGATCGAGGCCGTGCCGACGATCGGCGCCATGTGATGTTCGCAATGCGATTGAAACGGAATGCCTTTCAGCAGCACCAGTTCGTGATAGCCGCCCACTTCCTCGAACTGCCGCCCGAGATGGAGTGCAGGATCTTCGCCATAGCCCTGGCAATATTCCTTCCACGCGCGCGCCACGCGCTTGGGCGTGTCAAGCAGGCCTTCGCGCGTCGGATCATCGCCCGACCAGCGGATCAGTGTGCGAATCGCGTCCTGCACAGCGTCGGGCACCGGCATCTTGCCGAGGCGTTCATCGTCGTCATCATCGATGTCCTGGGCGCAACTGGTCATGGCGTGTCCGATTTCCTTCCCCCGCATGTCTGGCCGGCGGGTATCGCCTGCGGCCCATCGCGCACACGGTTTTGCCCGTCGAGGTAGACGCTCGAGCGCTGGATCGCAATGGTCGGCAGAGGCGGCAGGCCGCCGCAGATGATCCGCCCCGGATCACGGGATGATCCGCCAAGACCTTATTTGCGCGGCAGAATGACTTCGTCGGGATGCGCGACGTTAAGATCGCGGCGCAACAGTTCACCGACCAGATCGGGATCGGCATGGCGCGGATCGAGCAGGTCCACGCGATTGTGCAGCCGGTCGCGCAGCGCGGTCAGCCGTGCGATCTCGCGCTGATTGTGATCGAGCGCACGGGCATTTTCGGTCCAGGCCAGCACCCCGCTCGGCCCGGCCAGCGCAAGCGCGCCGAGCACCAGCAAGACGATCAGCGCCATCGTCTGGGTCAGGCTTTCGCGCGGAAGCCGAAGAGTTTGTCGTTTACGCCGCATTCCGATCACCGAATCACATCCCCTTTGCGGATTCAACCGGGAATCAATGCTTTCATGCCCCGCCGACGCCATCACACGATGAACCGTGCCGCATGCGCGATGAAATCCGTAATACTGCTTAGCCCGGGATAAGCAGGTCGATCCCGATCCGTTGCGTTGTCAGGATCGATCCCTTGCGTTGTCAGGCCCGATCCCTTGCGTTGTCAGGATCGTGCCGGGGCGGTTGCAAGCGCGCTTGTCGCAACACATTGCCGCAGATGTGCTGCATCCCGCCGGATTTTTGGTCAAAGGCGTTTCGGTACTCTTTACCTGCCGGGCAAAGCGCGCCAATTGCGGAATACGATTGCATTGCCGATTTATTGCATTGCCGATTTATAGAGCACGGTGGGGGCTTCGATACACGTGAACGACTGGCTATCGGGGATCAAAGACCGACTTCTCTGCTTGTTTGACAAGCATGAACCGAGACGAGACAAAGCGCGGCGGGTGGATACCATCTATTTCGTCAGCACCTGCCGACGTTGCGGCACGCCGATTCGCAAGCGCCACGGTTTCGCTTGGAAGGCCTACACCCCCGACGATCAGTCGCCCCGCCAATCAGTCGCCGACGACGAAATCGGACGCCTCTGACTGGGGCGCATGGCGCCAGCGCCAGATCAGCGCCGGCAGAATCATCAGCACGAGACAGAGCGACGTTATCAATCCGCCCAGGATGACCAGCGCCATCGGCCCTTCGATCTCGCGCCCCGCCTGACCGCTTTCCGCAGCGATCGGCAAAAGCGCAAAGCCGGTGACCAGCGCCGTCAACAGAATCGGCGTCACCCGTTCGCGCGTCGCACGCAGGACGGTCTCGAGCGACCAGGGCGCGCCTTCCTCGTCGACGAGATGATCGACGTGGCTGACCAGCAGGATGGCATTGCGGGCGGAAATCCCGAACAGCGAGATAAATCCGACCAGCGCGCCCAGCGAAATCGTCGCGCCGGTCAACGCCACCGCCGTCATCCCGCCCAGCAGCGCCAACGGCAACCCGGCGAGAATCAACAGTGCCGGGCGCACCCCGCCAAAGGCCGCCACCAGCAGAGCGATCATGGCAATGCCGGCAATGGCCACATGCCAGGCGATGTCGCGCTGTGCCGCCGCCGTGCCTTCGGCGGCACCGGCCCACGACAGGAACGTACCGGCGGGCATTTTGACGTCACGGCCGATGCGCGCCTTGGCAGCCGCAACCACGCCCGAAACGTCCGTGCCGGGTGCGACATTGGCTGTCACCACCTGGCGCCGCTGCCCGCCCTGATGCTCGATCACCGCGCGCGTATCGCCCAGCCCGATCGAGGCGATGTCGGACAGCCGCACCGCGTTGCCGCCCGTGCCGCGAACAAGCGTGCGCCCCAGCATTTCGGGATCGCCCCGCAGATCGGGCGGCAAAGTCACCGCAATCGGCACACTGCGGTCGGGCAGCACGATCTGTCCCGCGTCGAGCCCGACAAAGGCAGCCCTGATCGCGTCCCCGGCATCGCTGCGGCCGACCCCGTGCAGCGCCATGCGCGCCGGATCGAGCGCAACGCCCAGCATCGGATTGCCCGGTTCCGCTTTCAACTGGACATCGGTCGCGCCGGGCGTTGTGCGCAGGATGGCCGCCACCTGGGCCGCGACATGGTCGAGCGAGTCCAGATCGTTGCCCTGAACGCTGACCGCGATCGCGGCGGTTTCGCCCGACAGGCTTTCGCCGATGCGGTCGCCCAGAAACGTGGTGACTTCGCTTTGAATGCCGGGGGTAGCCGCCAGCGCGGCGCGGATCTCGGCCTGCGCATGCTCCTCGCCGCGCGCGCCGACATCTTTCAGCCGGATGTGAAATTCGCCTTTCGCCGGGGGCCAGGTATCCTCGCCCGCTTCGGCTCGGCCGACCTGCTCCTCGACGCTGAGCACTTCGGGCAAGGCCAGCAACCGCCGCGACAGCCGTGTACCGGTATCGCGCATCCAGTCGAACGAAGCGCCCGGCGGCCCGGAAATCCCGACCACGTAATGCTTTTCGCGAAACGAGGGCAGCAACTCGCTGCCAAACAGCGGCGCCATCGCGACGACCACCATGGCCAGCACGCCGACCACCGTCAGGGCAAGCCCCGGCCTTGCGCAAACCCGCGCCAGCAGCCCTGCATGACGATCCTTGATCCGATCGAGAAACGCGGGCTCATGCGCGGGCGCCCGTCCATCGAGCAACAGGAATGCCAGCGCCGGGGTCACCGTCAGCGCGACCAGCAGCGAGGCCAGCGTCGCCAGGATGAAGGCCACCCCGAGCGGCGCGAAAAAGGCCCCCTGCAACCCGCTGAGCAGGATCACCGGCAGCATGGTCAGCACCAGCACGAACGTTGCATAGACCACCGGCGCGCGCACTTCGACAGACGCGGCGCCGATGATCGCGCGGCGCTGCGACCGGTCGGTGATCCCGCGCAGGCGACGCACGATGTTTTCAATATCAACGATCGCATCGTCGATCACCACGCCAAGCGCCACGGCCAGCCCGCCCAGCGTCATCGTGTTGATCGTCTGCCCCGCGCGATCGAGCACGATCAGCGTCGCCAGCAGCGACAAGGGGATCGAGACAAAGGCGATCAGCGTCACGCGCGCATCGCGCAAGACGAACAGCAGCACGAGCGCAATCATCACTGCCCCGACAATCAGGTCGATCGTCAGCCCGTGCAGCGCGGCATCGATGAAATTGGCCGGGCGATGCAACGCCGGGCTTACCGTCACCCCTTGCGCCGCCAGTGCCGGGCCAAGCTCGGCCAGAGCCACCTCCGCCGCGTGTGTCGCATCGAGCGTGTTGGCGCCATACTGGCTCGACAACGTCATCAGGACGCCCGGACGCCCCATGATCAACGCATCGCCCACGCGCGGCGCCGGGGCGTCGATCACGCGCGCGACATCGCCGATCCGCGTGCTTCCCCCCGGGCCGTTGCCGACCACGGCGGCGGCAATCGCGGCGGCATCGGCAGCGCTCGAACCCGGATCGATCACGATCCGCTGATTGGGCGTATCGGCAAAGCCGCCGCCGGTGATCGCCACCGTGCGCGATACCGCATCGCGCAAGTCGGCAAGGCCAAGCCCGCGCGCATAGAGCCGCGCCGGATCGGCCTGAACCTCGATGCGCCGGTCATCGCCGCCAAACACATTGGCGCGCGCCACCCCCGATGCGGCAAGCAGACGCGGCTTTACCGTCCATTGGACAAGGTCGCGCAACTGCATCGGCGTCAGCCGGTCAGAGGTAAACCCGATCTTGAGCAGATCCATCGTCGAGGACACGAGCGGCGAAATGCGCGGCGAATCCACCCCCGCCGGCAAAGTCGACGCCGCATCGGCCAACGCTTCGGCAACTTGCTGGCGCGCGCGATAAGTATCGAGGCCGGTCTTGAATGTGACATCGATCACCGACAGTCCCTGAATCGATTGCGACCGCACGGTATCGACGCCGTTGGCGCCGTTGATCACCGCTTCGAGCGGGCGCGTGACCAGCATTTCGACCTGACGCGCCGAAAGCCCGGGCGCCTCGGTCTGAACCGAGGCCTGCGGCGGCACGAATTCGGGAAAGACGTCGTAGGCCGCACTGCGCAGCGTCATCGCGCCAAGCACCAGCACGACAAGCGCGGCAAGCAGCACCAACCAGGGATAGCGCAACGACTGGCGAACGATCAGCGACAGCATCGGCTCAGTCGCCCCCGCCGCCGGGGGCCGACGACCGCTCGAGCCCGAGCAGCGTCCCGGCGCCCGCCACGACCAACCGGTCGCCGGGCCTGAGCGCCCCGCCCAGCGGCACGAACCAGCCATCGCCGACCGGGATCGCCGCCATGCCCGGCGCATCGAGCGCCACGCGTTCAAAGTTTTCCGCGCCCGTCGCGCGCCAGACCTGAAGTGCACCGTCGGCGCGCACGATCGCTTCGCGCGGGATGATCACCCCTTCGCGCCCCGCTCCGGTCGCCCGGTGCGCCGCGAGCACGCGTCCGACCCCGGCCTGGGCCGCCGCCCGTCCTTCGAGCAGCGCCAGCGCGCCCGCACTCTGCAACTGGGTATCCCCGGCCGTGGCCGGGCCGAGCACGCGCACCGTCGCGCGCGTCGCCCCAAGATCGATGTCGACCGCCGCGCCCGCAGGCAGCGCCCCGTCGGGAAAATCGATACGCAAAATGGCAAGGCCGCCCTGCGCCGCTTCGCCAGCAAGCCGCTCCGCCCCGGCACACCCCGCCTTGCCCAGCGCGGGCCCGAATTCGAGCGCGGGCCGTCGGCATGCCGTCGCAAGGCGCGCGGCATCCTGCCCTTCCTGCGCCCGTGCGGCATCTAGATCGCGGCGCGAAGCCCCGGCATCGGCGGCAACCAGCGCCGTCAGCCGGGCCAGTTCGCGCGCCGATCCGTCATGCGCGGCACGCGCGGCAGCGATCTCGCCCGCAATCGCACCCAGCGGCGCGGGATCGATCGCCCGGGCAAAGCCATCCGCCGTCGCTGCCACGCGGCGCGCGACAATCGGCGCGATACGCACCCCCGCCTCGCGCTGCACGCTGGCCTCGACGTGCAGACCGGGCCCCGCGTCCGGCCCCGCGCCCGCCTTTGCCGCTGCGGCGGCATGATCGTCGGCCTCTACCAGATGCGGCGAGGCAAAATGCATGCCGAGCGCGCCAAGCACCAGCCCCGCCACCCCCAGAAAGGCTCCTTGCCAAGGCTTCACGGTCGGTCATCTCCAGCAAGGGCGGGGTCGGTACGCACCGAAATCAGGGTTTCCGGACCATCGAGCGGACGACGCAACGCCGCTTCCAGGCCGATTTGCGCCAGACGCAGCCGCGCCAGCGCATCGATCGCGGCAAGCCGCGCGGCGGCGTCGGCGCTCTTGGCCGCAGCCCAGTCCGCGCGATCGACCGCACCCAGCCGCAATTGCGCATCGGCGCGATCGGCAGCAAGCCGGGCCTGCGGCAATTCTTCATGTATCAGGCGCGCCAGGGCGGCTTCGGCGGCGGCGCGTTCGCCGGCTGCCGTGTCGATCGCGCCTTGCGCGTCGGCGAGCGCGGATTCGATCGCTTGCCCGGCGGCCGCGCGATGCGCCTCGGCGGCCATGATGGCGCTGCGATTGAGGTCGAACGAGGGTGCCTGAAGGGCGATTCCAAACGGAATGTGGATCAATCCGCCTTCCCAGGAATAGCCCGGCGCGAGGCTGATCGAGGGCGTCTGCCTGGCCACTTCGACGCGCAGCGCGGCCTCGGCCTGATCATAGGCGACCATTGTCCGCATCACATCGGCGCGATGGACCAGCGCGGCCTGCTTCAAGCCCGGCGTGATCGCAGGTGCCGGGGGCACCACATCGAAATCGGGCCAGAGCAGCGCCACGCCGTCAAACGCGGAAACCGGAACGCCAAGCACCGTGGCGATGGCAGCGCGACCGCCGACAATGCGCGCGCGGGCATCATCGCGCGCGCGGGCAGCGGCGGCGCGGGCGGCCCGCACCGGGGCCAGCGACAGCGCGGGCATTTCGCCGCCGTCGACACGGCGCTGCATCGCCGCCAACTGCCGATCGTAAAGCGCCACCAATTCGTCGCCGAGCGCGACCTGACGCTCGCCTGCAAAGACGTCGACCAGCCCGCGCGCCGCCGCAATCCGTTCCGCCCAGACCACTTCGACAAGATCATAACCGGCGCCGACCACGCCAAGGTCTGCCCCGCGAATCCGCCCTGCCCGCCGTCCGCCGAAATCGAGCTGCACATCGGCGGTGGCGCCGATCGTCCAGGGCGCGGGCATCGAGGGATCGTTGGTATAATCGCTCGCCACCGACAGCATCGGGTTTGCCGCCTTGCGGGCAAGCCGGGCATCGCGGCGCGCCGCCTCGACACCGGCACGCGCGGCGGCCACGCGCGGATCGTCGGTCAGGATCGCGGCAAACAGCGCCAATCGATCGATTCCCGCCTCGGGACGCGGCGTTCCGGGCGCGAGCGCCGCTGCGCGTACCGCGATGGCCGACACATCGAGCCCCCCGGCAACGCGCGCCGAAGCGCGCTCCGGCAAATCAACGGGCGCCGGCGGCACGCGCATGCACCCGCCCGCCATGGCCACAACGCCAAAGGCAGACAGGACAGCAAGGGACGGTTTGGGATTCAATCGCCGGACTTTCACCACGCCGGGGTATTCTGCCCGGCTGCGCGCAACAAGATACTGCATGACAGTTCAGGATTATAAATTTGCAACACACTGACCAATCCCTGAAACACGCGGCCTGTCCCGCACCGCCAAGCCGTTGCACACAATGTAAGGATACCCTGCCCATGGCGCTTGACGACCCCCAGCTTTCCGACGCAACCGACGCCGCGCTTGCCTTGCGCTATGGCGCCGACCGTCCCGCCCGGCTGCGCTGGAACCCGACCATCGCCGGATTGCTCGCGCATCGGTCGGTGCGCGCCTATCTGCCCGATGCGCTGCCCGAAGGCACGATCGAAACGCTGATCGCGGCGGCGCAATCGGCGTCCACGTCGTCCAATCTGCAAGTGTGGAGCGTCGTTGCCATCCATGACGCGGACAAACGCGCCCGCCTTGCCGCAGTGGCCGGTGGACAAAAGCATATCATCGAAGCGCCGACGATCCTGCTGTTCGTTGCCGATCTCGCCCGCGCCCATCTGATCGCCAGCGACGCCGGCGCCTCGGCCGAAGGATACGACTACCTCGAAAGCTATACCGTGGCAGCGATCGATGCCGCGCTGGCAGCGCAAAATGCCGTGGTCGCGGCGGAATCGCTGGGGCTTGGTACGGTCTATATCGGCGCGCTGCGCAACAATCCCGAAGCCGTCGCCGCGCTGGCCGACCTGCCCCCGCATGCGGCGGTCATGTTCGGGCTTGTCATCGGCCATCCCGATCCGGCGCGGCCCGCGTCGGTCAAACCGCGGCTGCCGCAAGAGGTTGTCCTGCACCAGGAGACGTATGACCTGACGGCGCAGCGCAAACCGATCGCGCGCTATGACGAAACCGCCCGCGCGTTCCAGATCGCCCAGGGTCAGCAACCCGTCGGCTGGCGCGCGCTGATCATCAGCCGGGGGCGCGATGCCGCCGCGCTCAACGGCCGCGACCGGCTCAAAGCCGCGCTGCGGCTGCTCGGTTTCGGCTTGCGCTGATCCGGGCTTGACGTAACATGGCTGGCTTTCCCGTTTGAAAGTAAAACTGTTTTCCTTTCTCTACTTTATCGGTAGTAATTGCCGCGCTGCGCCACAGGGGGCGCTACGCAACAGGGAACCAGCCATGAAATTCCGCCCAATCGCTTCGTCCGCCTTCGCCCTAATCGTGGCGGGCCTGCCGATCATGGCGTTTGCCGAGCCCGCCAATTCCCCTGCGTCGACGCCTGCTGCGTCGGCTACCGGCAACGACGACATCGTCGTCACCGCGCAGCGCCGCCGCGAAACTGCGCAGAACACCGGCGTCGCACTGACCGTGCTGTCGGGCGATCAATTGGCGCGGCGCGGGGTGACCAATATCAACCAGTTGCAGGACGAAGTGCCCGGGCTCGAAGTCGTCCCCGCTTTCGGCGGCGGCCAGCCCCAGTTTCGCCTGCGCGGTGTCGGCTTTGACGATTATGCCGACAACAATTCCCCGACTGTCGGCGTCTATGTCGACGAAGTCGCCTACCCGGTTCCGGTCATGACCCAGGGCGCGCTGTTCGACATCGACCGCGTCGAAGTGCTGCGCGGGCCGCAGGGCACGCTCTATGGCCGCAACACCACCGGCGGCGCGATCAATTTCGTTTCGAAAAAGCCGACCGATCAGCTTTCGGCCGGCGTCGATCTCGATTACGGCAAGTTCAACGCGTTCAAGGGCGAAGGGTATATTTCGGGCCCGCTGACCGATACCTTGCGTTTCCGCGTTGCCGCGATCACCGAACAGGGCGGCGGTTTTCAGTACAACCGCGACACCGGGCAAAGCCTGGGCGATGCCAACCGTCTGTTCGGCAAAGCCACGCTCGAATGGCGCCCGTCGTCGGCGGCGACGATCACGCTGTCGGCCCACGGCGGCTATGACAAGTCGGAACTGACCGGACTTTACCTGTTCGAGCCGTTTCAAACCAAGGGCTATGGCGTCGGCACGCCGGGCGCGATCATTCCCGCCGATACCAGCAATCGCGCCACCGGCTGGGGTTTCAATCCGGCTTTCACCTCGCTGATTGGGTGGAAATCGAATTCCAAGCCGAGCCGCGACAACATTTCGCAAGGCGTCAGCCTTAACGCCGCGATCGACCTCAGCCCCTCGGTCAAGCTGACCAGCATCACCGCCTACGACTATTTCCGCCGTGGCGAGCTGCAATCGTGGGATGCCTCAAGCGCCGAGGAATCCGAGGAATTCTGGTACGGCAACGTGCGCGTGCTGTCGCAGGAACTGCGCCTGTCGTCGCAGGGCAAGAGCGCGCTCGACTGGGTCGGCGGCGTCTATTATTCGCACCAGTTGCAAAACGACGGCTTCTACTCCGATTTCACCCAGAGCCTCGGCTTCACCACCAACACCAGCTACCGCCAATATGTCGATTCGATCAGCGGCTATGGACAGTTGGCCTATCATGTCGCCAGCCAGGTGACGCTGATCGGCGGCTTGCGCTTCGAACATGAAAACCGCCGCCTGCGCGATTTTTCGACGGCCATCGGCAGCGCCGTGACGTTTGCCGACGGCAACCGCAACACCGGGTTCGATCAGGTTTCGGGCAAGGCGGGCATCGAATACCGCCCGGCAACAGGGCTGCTGCTCTATGCCAATGCCAGCCGCGGGGTGAAATCGGGCGGCTTTACCGCATACAATTCGCCCTATCAGAACCAGATCGACGCGTTCCAGCCCGAAACGCTCTATGCCTATGAAGCGGGCTTCAAGGGCGATCTTGCCCCGGGCGTGCGGCTCAACGGCGCGGCGTTCTATTACGACTATCGCAACCAGCAAGTGCTCGGCACCGTGCTCGATCAGCAATCGGGCCTGATCGGGCGGATCACCAATGCGCCGAAATCGGAAATCTACGGCGTCGAAGGCGAATTGGTGCTGAGCCCGGTCAAGGGCCTGCGCGTGTCGCAATCGCTGGCGTGGAAATACGGAAAATATCTCGATTACAACGCCATCGACACGTCATCCCTGCAAGGCAGCGTCGGCAGCTATACCGCCAGCACGATCAGCTATGCCGGCAAGCCCCTGCCGATCGCGCGGCTGAGCTATCAGGGCAGCGCGAGCTATACCGCCCCGATCGGTGGCTACAATCTGGAAGCGGGGACCGACTATTCCTATCGTGGGCGGCTGCCCTCGTTTCTGGGGACGCTCTATGATCTGCCGGGCCACTGGATCGTCAATGCCAATCTGACGCTGCGGCCCGATCAGGGCGCCTGGTCGATCGGGATTTACGGGCGCAATGTGTTCAACGCGCATTATGATCTTGTGCGGAACTACTTCCTGCCGAATGCCAAAGTGGCCCAGCCGGGCCGCCCGGCAAGCTATGGCATTCAGCTCGGGTATCATTTCTAAACACACATCCACGAGGAGTGACGAGCATGGGCAGATTGTCGCGGATCACGGGATCTCTGGCCGGGCTCGTCGCACTGGCGGCAGGCGGCGCATGGCTGGCGCTGCGGGCGCCCGATTTCCCCGCAGAGCAGTTGCAGGCGCGCTATGGTCGCGCCAATTCGCACTATGCCGATCTGGGCGGCGGGCTGGTGCTGCATTATCTCGACAGCGGGCCGGTCAATGCGCCCGTGGTGATCCTGCTTCACGGCTTTGGCGACAATGCCTTTTCGTGGGACGGCTGGACCGAGCGGCTATCCCCGCGCTATCGGGTGATCGCGCTCGATCAGCCCGGCCATGGCCTCAGCGCCGCGCCGGTCGGATTTGTCGCCTCGCCCGACAGCATGGCCGATGCCGCCGAACGCTTTGCGGCAAAGCTGGGCCTGCATTCGGTCGCGGTGGCGGGCAATTCGATGGGCGGCGCGGTGGCCTGGCTGTGGGCCACGCGCCAGCCCGATGTCGTGCGGCGGCTGATCCTGGTCGATGCCGCAGGCTGGCCCGCCGCACAGCTGCAAAAGCCGCCGCTCGCCTTTCGGATCATGCAATACCGGCTCGGCCGGGCGCTGCTCGCCTCGATCGACAATACCCCGCTGATCCGCGAGGGGCTGAAAAAGGATGTCGTCGATCCATCAGTGCTGACAGAAGCGTTCATCACGCGCTGGGCCGAGCTGCAACGCTATCCCGGCCATCGCCCGATCCTGATGTCGGCGCGCCCGGGCTCCGTTGCCGCCTCGCCCGCAGCGCTGGCCCGGATCACCGCGCCGACGCTGATCGAATGGGGCGAAGATGATCAGTTGATCGCGGTCGACGCGGCGCACCGCTTTCATGCCGCGATTCCGGGTTCAAGGCTGATCGTCTATCCGCATGTCGGACATTTGCCGCAATGGGAAATCCCCGCGCGCTCGGCTGCCGATGCCGCCGCGTTTCTTGACGAAACTCACTATGGGACGACGCAGCCATGACCGATGCACGCGATTTCCTGGGCAATCCGGTGACCGGGGCCAGCGCCGAAGACATCGTCGCGATCGACCATTTCATCGGTGGGCTGATCGCCTATGAAACGCGCATCGTCCGCATTCTCGATGCGGCAAAGGGCGAAGCGGTGCCGGTTCTGGTCGCGGTCTTTGCCGGGATTCTCCACTTGCTCGCTGAAACCACCGGGCAAGAGGCGACAGCGCGCCCCTGGCTCGACCGGGCCCGCGATGCCGCCGAACGCACGGCGCCGACACCGCGCGAGGCGCAATGGATCGCCGTCCTCGATCATTGGTGTGCCGAAAACATCGATTCGACGCTGGCCGCGCTCGACAGCATTCTCGATCTCGCGCCGCATGATCTCGCCGCGCTGAAACTCTTGCAATATCACCATTTCAACCGGGGTGATTTCCCCGAAATGCTGCGCCCCGCGCTCGCCGTACAGCATCGGGCCGGAGATCTGCCCTATCTCGGCGGGATGCTCGCCTTTGCCTTTGAACAACTGCACTTGCTCGACGAGGCAGAACGCGCGGCAAACCGGGGCCTGGAACTGGTGCCCACCGACCCCTGGGCGCAGCACGCGCTGGCCCATGTCTGGCTGACGCGCGGGTCGATCGATCGCGGGCTGACGGCGCTGGAGGCATGGTCGCCGGGCTGGACCGGGCTCAACAGTTTCATGGTCACGCATTTGTGGTGGCATCTGGCGGTGTTTCACATCGCGCGCGGGGCCTATGCCGAGGCGCTGGCAATCCATGACGCGCATGTCTGGGCGCATGACCGCAGCTATTCGCAAGATCAGGTCGGCGCGGTTTCGCTGCTGGCGCGGCTCGAAATGGTCGGCGTCGATGTGGGCGATCGCTGGAACGAGCTTGCCCCCTGGCTGGCCACGCGCGCGCAGGACACCACGCTGCCGTTCCTGTCCGTGCAATATGCCTATGGCCTCGCCCGCGCCGGACGCGACGAAGCCGATGCCTTGCTTGCCGCGATTGCCACGCGCGCGCTTGCGCCGCGCGCCGATCGCGTCTGGGCCGAAGCCGCGCTGCCGCTTGCCGAGGGGCTGATCGCCCATGCGCGCGGGCTCTATCCGCGCGCCGTGCGCCTGCTGTCCGAAGCGGTGCCGCGCCTTGCCCATCTCGGCGGCAGCCATGCGCAGCGCGACTTGTTTGCGCTGATCCTGCTCGATGCGCAGATCAGGAGCGATGTGCTGGGCGATGCACAACAGACGCTCGAACTGCGTCGCAGTCACGATCCGCTCAGCGTGCCGGTCAACACCGCGCTGGCTTGGATCTATGACGCGCTGGGCCTGCCCGAACAGGGCGCTGACGCGCGGGCGCGCATCGCCGCATGATACGCTGCCTGCTGTTCTGGTTGGCGGTGCTTGGGGCGTTCCTCGGCGCCCCGGCGCTCGCGGCGCCCGCGTTGCGCGTCGGCGTGCAGCTTGAGCCGCCGCATCTCGATCCGACGCAAGGCGCATCGGCAGCGATCCCCGAAGTCAGCTTCAACACGATTTACGAAGGCCTCGTGCGGATCGCCACCGACGGTACGCTGCACCCGCTGCTCGCCACCGGCTGGACCGTTTCGCCCGATGCGCAACACTATGTCTTTACGCTGCGCCACGGGGTGCGCTTTCATGACGGATCGCGCTTCGATGCGGCGGCGGTGGCCTTTTCGCTGGCCCGCGCCGCCGCGCCGGGATCGCTCAACATCCATGCCGAAACCTGGCGCGAAATCGCCGCGATCCGCGTGCTCGCGCCCGACCGTGTGGCGATCGACCTGTCCCGGCCCGATGCCAACTTGCCCACCCTGCTCGCGCTGTCGGACGCCGCGATGGTGCCGCCCGATGCCGCCGGGGCGCTACGCACGCATCCCGTCGGCACGGGCCCCTTTCGCTTTGGTGCATGGCAGCGCGGCGATGCTCTGACCCTGGCGCGCAATCCCGATTACTGGGGCACCCCGGCCCATCTCGCGCGGATCACCTTTCGCTTCATCGCCGATCCCAATGCCGCCTATGCCGCGATCCGTTCGGGCGCGATCGACATCTATCCCAGCTTTCCCGCGCCCGAAACGCTGAACCTGCTGGCCGCCGATCCCCGGCTGAAACTGGTGATCGGCCCGAGCGAGGGCGAAGTGATCCTTGCGATCAACCAGCGTCAGGGGCCGCTCGCCAATGTCCTGGTCCGCCGGGCGATCTGCCATGCGATCGACCGCCGCGCGCTGATCGATGGCGCCATGGCCGGCTATGGCACCCCGATCGGCAGCCATTTTCCGCCGCAAAGCCCCGATTATGTCGACCTGACCGGAGTCTGTGCCCATGATCCGGCGCTGGCGCGGCGCTTGCTGGCCGAGGCGGGATACCCCAAGGGCCTCGCGCTCACGCTCAAACTGCCGCCGCCGTCCTATGCACGGCGCACCGGCGAACTGATCGCGGCACAGTTGCAAACGGTCGGGATCGCCACCACCATCCGCAATCTCGAATGGCCGACCTGGCTCGACGAAGTGTTTCAGCAGCACCACTTCGATCTGACCGTGATCGACCACGCCGAACCGTTCGATTATGACATCTATGCCCGGCACGACTATTATTTCGGCTATCACAGCGACGCGTTCGATGGCCTGATCGCGGCCTTGCGCACGACCACCGACCCGGCGGCGCGTCACCGCCTGCTCGGCGATATGCAGCGACAGATCGCGCAAGACGCGCCCAACGCGTTCCTGTTCCAATATCCCGCTCTCGGGGTGCAGGACCGCCGATTGAGCGGAATCTGGGTCAATAGCCCGACACAAGTGCTCGATTACCATGCGGCGCGCTTTTCCGGGGCCGGCACCGACGCGGCGCAAGGCAAAGGCGCCACCGGACCATGGGCGGCGTGGATCGCCGCTGCGCTCGCGTTGGGCGGGCTGATCATGACCGGGCGGCGGCTCGGCGCGCGCTGGCTGGGCGGGCGGATCGCGGTGCTGGCGGTCACGCTGTTCGCGACGAGCGTGGTGATCTTTGTCCTGTTGCAGATCGCGCCGGGCGATCCTGCGGTGACCATGCTGGGGATCGATGCCAGCCCGCGCGCGATTGCCGCGCTCCATGCCGAATTCGGGCTCGATGCCCCGCCGGTCACGCGGTTTCTGCGCTGGATCGGCGGCGCGCTGCACGGTGATTTCGGGACCAGCTTTACTTATCGGGTGCCGGTCGGCGCGCTGATCGGCGAACGTCTGGCAGTGACTCTGCCTTTGGCCGGGCTTGCCGCGCTGGTCGCGATGGCTATCGGCGTTCCGGCGGGAACGCTGGCGGCGCGGCGCCCCGGCGGCGTGCTGGATCATCTGGTCGGCGCCTTTGCGCGGATCGGCATGGCCATTCCCGATTTCTGGCTGGGAGTCTTGCTGGTCCTGCTGCTCGCGCTGGGCACCGGCTGGTTTCCCGCCGGGGGTTTTCCGGGGATCGAGGCCGGGTTTGGCCCTGTGCTGCATGCGCTGGCCCTGCCGGTGCTTGCGCTCGCCATTCCTCAGGCGGCGATCTTGGCGCGCGTGACGCGTGGAGCGCTGGCCGATGTGCTGGGCCGCGATTTCATCCGCGCGACGCGGGCCAAGGGCTTGTCCGACAGCGCCGTGCTGTGGCGCCATGCCCTGCCCAATGCGGCAGCGCCGGTGCTGGCGGTGATCGGGCTGCAAGTGCCCTATCTGATCGCGGGTTCGGCATTGGTTGAACAAGTGTTCTCATTGCCGGGGCTCGGTCGGCTGGCCATTCAGGCGATCGGGCAGCGCGATCTGGTAACGGTGCAGGCGGTGGTCCTGCTGATGGCGACGGCCACGGTCATCGCCAGCTTTGCCGTCGATGTGGCGCAGGCGCTGATCGACCCGCGCGTCGTGCGGCAGGAGCAGCCATGATGCGCGGGCGGGCTTCGCTGATCGCCGGACTGGCGCTGACCGCGCTGTTCGTGGTTCCCGCGCTCGTCGCGCTGGCGTGGACGCCGTGGGATGTCACCGCGATCGATGTCGCCGCACGGCTGCAAGGGCCCTCGGCGCGACACTGGCTCGGCACCGATCCATTTGGCCGCGATGTCCTGTCGCTGGTCATGGCAGGCGGCGGTGTCTCGCTGGGTGTGGCGGTGGCCGCAATCGCGACGGCGCTGGCGCTGGGGGTGCCGATCGGGCTGATCGCTTCGGCGCGGCGCGGCTGGATCGACGAGGGCCTGATGCGCGGCGCCGATGTCCTGTTTGCCTTTCCCGGCCTGTTGCTTGCCATCTTGTTGAGCGCGGTTTTCGGGCCCGGCGCCTTCGATGCGACGCTGGCCATTGCGCTGTTCAATGTGCCAGTGTTTGCCCGCGTCACGCGCGGCGCGGCGCTGCCGGTATGGAGCGCGCCGTTTGTCGCGGCGGCGCGGCTGGCCGGGCGCTCCCGGCTGACCATCGCGATGACCCATGTCCTGCCCAATGTGATCGGCCCGCTGATCGTGCAGGCCAGCATTCAGGGCGGCATGGCGCTGCTGGGCGAAGCCGGGCTGTCGTTCGCCGGGCTTGGCGTCCAGCCGCCCGCGCCGAGCTGGGGCCGCATGCTCGCCGATGCGCAGACCCTGATCGGCAGCGCGCCGCGTCTGGCCATCGTGCCCGGCATTGCGATCGTCACGGCGGTCGCGGGCCTGACATTGCTGGGCGATGCCCTGGCCGCGCATTTGCGCATCCGGCGGGGGCGGGCATGAGCGTGCTGCGCTTCGATCGTGTCGGCGTGCGCTATGGCGACCGGGTGGCGCTGCGCGAATTCTCGCTGGACCTGGCCGCAGGCGAAGTCGTCGCGCTGATCGGCGGCACCGGCTCGGGCAAGTCTTCCGCTTCGCTCGCCGCGCTGGGTCTCTTGCCCGAAGGCGCGGCGATCGAGGGCGAAGTTGTCCGCACCGGGCGTGTGGCAATGGTGTTTCAGGAACCGCTGCTCGCGCTCGATCCGCTGATGCGCGTCGGCGCGCAAGTCGCCGAGGCCGTGCGCGCGCGCAGCCGGGCCAGCCGGGCCGAAGCGCTGGACGAATCCGCCCGGCTGTTCGGCGATGTCGGGCTCGATGCGCAAGCCGTGCTGACACGCTATCCGCATGAATTGTCGGGCGGCCAGCGGCAGCGCGTGGGCATTGCGATGGCGCTGGCGAGCAAACCCGCCGTGCTGATCGCCGACGAGCCGACCACTGCGCTCGATCCCGAAACGACCGCGCAAGTCATCGCCCTGATCGTCAGCGCGGCGCGCAAGCGGGGCATGGCGCTGCTGCTGGTCACGCATGATCTGGCGCTCGCGCGCGCGCATGCCGACCGCGTGGTTCTGCTGAGCGGCGGGCGCATCGTCGAAACCGGCGCTTTGCCCGGCGCGCTTGCCCTGCCCCACATCGCCGCCTTGCTCGAACGGCTCGACCATGTTCCCGTCCGACACCCGCGCCCGCAAACCGGCGCGAGCGTGCTGTCGGTGCGCGGGTTGATCCATGGCTATGGCGGCAAGACCGTGCTCAGCGGGATCGATCTCGATCTGCGCCCCGGTGAAATCGCCGGGCTGGTCGGCCCCTCGGGCGAAGGCAAATCGACGCTGTTGCGGCTCGTGCTCGGGCTCGAAACACCGCAGGCGGGCACCGTACAGATCGCCGGGACCGACATTCACCGTGTGCGCGGCGCTGCCTTGCGCGATGTGCGGCGGCGGATGCAGGCGGTGTTTCAGGATCCGGGCGCCAGTCTCGACCCCACCTGGCGCGTGGGCCGGATCGTTGCCGAGCCGCTGGCGCTCTGGCCCGAGAGCCTGTCGCGCGAGGCGATCGCGGCGCGCGTCGCAACCGCGCTCGTCCGCGTCGGGCTCGAAGCCAGTGCTGCCGAGGCCTTTCCGGGCGCTTTTTCCGGCGGTCAGCGGCAGCGTATCGCGCTCGCCCGCGCTCTCGTGGTCGAGCCTGCGCTGATCGTGCTCGATGAAGCGACATCGGCGCTCGATGCCGCCGTGCGCGCCGAGATTCTCGATCTGATCGCAGGGCTGGCGGATACGGGAATCGCGTTCCTGTTCGTCACTCATGATCACGCGATGATCGCAGGGCTTGCCGACCGGGTCTGGCGCCTGTCGGAAGGTCGGCTTATTCCGGGCGTTCCGACGCGGCGCGCACGCCCCGTACAATAGCCCGCGCCAGGGCATCGGCCGCCGCCGCGCCGAGCCGCGCGAGCCACCAGGCACGGCTGCGTGGCCCTTCGGCACAAAGCGGATCGAGCTCGATCGCCCCGCTGGCCATGGCAAAGACCACGTCGCCGTCGAAGGGCGTGTGAACCGGGCGGATCGCGCGGGCGAGCCCGTCTTGCGCCATCATCGCCAGCCGCTTTGCCTCTCCCTTGTCGAGCCGGGCGTTGCAGGCGACGACCGCCAGCGTGGTATTGGCGCCCGGCTGCAAGCGCCCGAGCAAGGCCAACCGGCTTTCGTCGGGAAACAGATCGCCATCAAAACCCCAGGCGCCATTCGGGCTGACCGCGCCGACCGGATTGGTCGCAACCAGCGCCCCGACCACGAGCCCGTGTTCGAGCGCCAGCGACGCGCTGCCGATCCCGCCCTTGACGATCCCGGCCATCGCCCCGCGCCCTGCACCGACCGAACCGAGATCGAACCGCGCGCCCGATGGCGCAGCCAGTGCCGCGCGCGCCGCCGCCCGGCCCAGATCGCGATAGGGCGGCTCGGTGCCCCAATCCTTGTCGCCGGGATTGGCAAGGTCATAGAGAATCGCGCCCGGCACGATCGGCAGTGTCGGCCCGCCGGGACGCATCGCCAGCCCCACCCCCGCCGCCGACAGTTCGACCAGCGCGCCATCGGCTGCGGCCAGCCCGAACACCGATCCGCCCGCCAGCGTGATCGCATGAATGCCCGCGACGTGGTTTTCGGGCGCCATGGCTTCGATTTCGCGCAAACCAGGCCCGCCGCCGCGCACATCGGCCGCCGCCGGCCACTGCCCTTCGCACAACAGCACCGTGGCGCCGGTGCCGTGGCGCTCGGACGTCGCGTGCCCGACGCGCAGGCCGGAAACATCGGTGATCAAGTCGTTGGGGCCGCTGGAAAGTGTCATGCCGATTCCCCTAGCAAAACCCAACGGAATCAGCCAGCCGCCGCCATCATCCCTTCAGGACGAAAGGAATTCGCACTTCGCCGCGCACCATCGCGGCCATGCCCTGCACCATCAGGGGCGCCCAGCGCCAGCGTTTCACTGCATCGAGCGCGGCGCGATCGAGCCGACCCGAACCGCTGGACCGCGCAATCGCGATGTCTTTCACGCGCCCATCGGTATCGAGCAGCAGGCTGAGCGTGACCGTTCCCTGTTCGCGCTGGCGCCGGGATTCGATCGGATAGGCGGGCGCAGCAAACGACATGAGGCGGGCATCGAGATCGGCGTTTGCAACAGGCGCGCCCGTCGTCGCCCCGGAGGGTGCCGCCGCCGAATCGGGCCCGGCAGCAACAGGTGCGGATGGCGCGGCAGGTGCCGGTGCCGCCGCCGAAGCGACGGACACCGGCTGCGGCGTGACGGCCACCGGGGAAACCTGCGGGGTGCGGGATGGGATCGCAGGGTGTGGCATCGCCGCCGCCCGCACAGGCCGGGGGGGAGCCTGGGGCTTGGCCGGTGCGGAAGGGGAAGATTCGGGCGACAGTGTCATGGCAACCACGAGCGGCGGGCGGGCGCGTTGGCTCATCGGCCCCGCCTCGATCAGCGCGAGCGCGGAAAACAGCGCGCCGACGACGAGCGCGGAAACGATCCCTGCGCCGCTCTGTCCGAGCCAGCCGCGCCAATCGGGCGCGAGCGGGGCCGCAAACCCCGATGCTTGCGTGATTTGCGGAAAAGCCATGCGATCGGAAACCATCTTGGCGCTTTCAGGGATTCGTGGACACTAACTTTTGCGAGTAATTAGCATTTGCAGAAGGCGCCGTAAAGCCTCGTGCTGCCAGCCATGCGTCGATCTGCGCCACGAACCGCGCATTCCCCGCCTCGCCCGCCAGCACGCGCGCGCGCTCGATCCAGTGCGCGGCGCAACCTTCGCGCCCCTGATCGAGCAGTATCCGCCCATGGTTGAACGCGCCGCGAAAATCGCCGCCCTCTGCCGCGCGGGCATAGTGATGCGCAGCCAAAGTCAGATTGACCGGGACTGCCCAGCCTTCTTCGTGAAACAGGCCGACCATGCCCGCCGCCTTGGCGTGCCCCTGCTCCGCCGCGCGGCGAAACAGGGCCAGCGCACGCGCCCGGTCGCGCGGCACACCACGCCCAAGCGCGAGCAAGGTCGCCCAATTGTATTGCCCCCAATCATGCCCCTGCGCAGCGGCGTGCTCAAACCAGAGCGCCGCTTCGCCGGGCAGAGAGGGCGCGCCCCAACCCTGATCGAGGCAGCGCCCGACCATGTTGATCGCCGCAGGCAATCCGGCCTGCGCCGCCTGGTGAAACGCGGCCAGCGCAGCGCGGGGATCGCGCGCCACACCGGCTCCGTCGAGCAGGCATTGGCCATAATGAAGCAATGCCTGGGGATCGCCCGCGCGCGCCGCGCCCGCCAGCGCCGCAGCCAGCGCCTCAGGCGGGCCGCCAAGCAGCGCGCACCAGTTTTCGACGCTGCGCATCATCGCTCAATACTTCAGCGCGAGCGATGCCAGCACCGTGCGCCCCGCCGCCTGATGCGCATAATGGCTGGCATAGGCCTGATCGTAATAGAGCGTGTCGGTCAGATTGAGCGCATTGAGCTTGACCGTGACATGCTCGTTGAAGCGATAGCCGGCATCGGCATCAAACCGCCAATACGCCGGAACATAGACCGCGCGCACCACTTGCGACGTCGCGCCATAGGCAAACCCGCCATAGACTTTGGCGGAATAGATCGCGCCGCCGCCGAGCGTGAATTTGGGCGTGACCTTGTATTGCGTGGTCAGCGTCAGACTGTCGAGCGGGGTATTGGGCGCGCGCCGGCCGGTGCCCGCCACAGGCGCATAGACCCCGGCCACCAGCGCATAACCGCCGCCGAGCACAACCGAAGGCGTATGCGTATAGCCGCCGAACAGACTCCATTGCGGAGTAAGGTTCCCGGCCAGACCCAGCTCTATACCGCGCACGCGCTTGAGCCCGATATAGCTGACATTGCCGTCGGCATCGGTCGTGCGGGCATTGGTCGTGCGCGTCTGAAACACGTCAGCCGTCAGCGTCAGCGCATCGGACAAGAGGTTCCACTTGGTGCCGAGTTCGAGCGAGGTCGTGCGCTGGACCTGCAGGGCGCGCGGGTCGATCGTGGTCGTGGACGAAACGATCGCGTTGTCTTCCGACCCCTGCGCCAGAAACGAGCCGGGCGCGATGGCAGACGTCGACGCGCTGGCATAGATCGTGCCGTTCGAGCGCGGTTTATAGAGCAGCCCCGCCTGCCAGGTGAACAGATCGTTGTCGATCCCGACCCATCTGCGCGGCGTGGTTGCGGTGGGCGACAGGCCCGCGCTGGCATGGGTGGCATAGTGATCATACCGAGCGCCAAGGTTGACGATCCACCGGTCGCCGATCCGGATCGTGTCGAACAGCGATGCCGACAATGTGGTCCAGTTGGCCAGCGTGCGCGTCTGCGGCGAACCGGCGACGATCGCGCCGCTCCACACGTCGAACGGGTTCGGGTTGGCCGCGCTGGTGCAGATCGCGTTGCTGCCGCTGCTTGCCGTGGGGCATGCAATCGCCAGCGGAAGCGCGGTCCCCGCCGTGTCGGCATAATAACTGCCATAGCCCGATTGCTGCCAATTGTATTCGAGAGCGGCGGCAAGGCTATGCTTCAGGGCGCCGGTGCCGACATCGCCGGTCACGCCGAGCTGATCGACGATGCCGGTCTCGCGCGATTGGCGGCTGATGGCGCGGCGCGAAACGGTGCCATAGGCATAGACATTGCCTTTGGAATCGTCGGGCTGGCTCCAGAGATAGGCCTGATTGATATGGCTGTAGCGAAAGGTATCGGTCAGGCGAAATCCGTCGCCCAGCGCGTGTTCAAACCGCGCGGAACCGGCGTCGGTCGTGGTCACGCGGAAATCGCGATCGACCAGGCCGTAAAACGCATCGCGCGCGCGGCTGATCGTCTGCCCGTTGGCCGTGGCAAAGGGCGTGGTGCCCAGCGGCGCGATTTCGGTCACCCCCGGCGACAGCGCGCTCGCCGCAGTCGTGTAGGGAATGCCGGCGTCGGGCAATTCAGCGGTATGCAGATGATACCAGTCGAGCCGCAGGCTGGTCGGCCCGCCCATCCCCAGCACCACCGACGGGGCAATCCCCCAGCGCCGTTGCCAGGTTTCGGCGCGGCCCGCGACATTCTGATCATGGCTCATGACATTGAGCCGAAAGCCGACCGATGGGGCGAGCGGCTGGTTCACATCGAGCGTGAAACGGCGATAGGCCGCCGTGCCCGCATCGGCTTCACCCGCGACGAAGCGGTGCGCCTCGGGCGCCTTGGAAACGATGTTGATCGATCCCGCCGCATTGCCGCTGCCATTGGTGATCCCGTCGGACCCTTTGGTCACTTCGACGCTTTCGATGTCGAATGTCTCGCGGCTTTGCGCTGCGATGTCGGTAATGCCGTCGATGTGGATCGCGTTCGAACTGTCGGAGCCGCGAATGAACGGCCGGTCGCCCAGCGGATTGCCCCCCTCGCCCGCGCCCAGCGTGATTCCCGGCACCATGCGCAGCGCTTCGGCCAGCGTGGTCGAACGCGTGTCATCGAGCAATTGGCGGGTCAGCACGGTAATCGCGCGCGGCGTGTCGATCAGGTCGGCAGTCGCCTTGTCCGAATGCTGCCGATCTGCGCGCAAGCTGCCTTCATCGATCGCGGTATCGGTGACGGTCACCGAACCAAGCTGCGGCGGCGCGGGCGTGCTTGCCTGCGCCCCGGACTCGCCCGGGGCGGCGGCAAGCGCCGGAAAAGCCGGAGCGAACAGCCCGAGCGCGCCGATCGCGAGGCCCCGAGGGACACATGCGGGCGGCACGAATGGCGTCCTGCTGCGTGGCGGCATCTGCGTCGAGGCGTGAGTCATGCTGATCCCTTTTGCGAACGATTCTCATTCCCCCTTTGCCGTAGTTGCGAATGACTTGCAATACTAACATCGCAAAGACCCGCACAACTTGCCGCAGGTCAAGGCAATCGCCGCACAATGACGCGAACCTGACGCAATTGCGCACTACGGGACTCGCTCATGGCTGATCGCGTTGTCCCACCTGCCACGCTCATCATCGAAATCGATGCCCTGATCCAAAGCATTGCCGTCGATGCGCAAGCCATGCTTGCCGAATGGCGCGAATGGGATATCGCCCCCGGATTTCAGCCTTGCGCGCAAAACCTCGCCGATTATCTCGCGTTGCGCCGCCATGATCTGCGGCCGCTGCAGCGCGCGCTGATGCGCCTGGGCCTTTCCTCGCTGGGCAGGCTCGAAAGCCGGGTCGTACCGGCGCTGATCACGGTGCGCGCCGCGCTTGCCGCGCTGAATGGCGAAATTTGGCGCGCGCCGGTCGATGACGATACCTTCTTTGCCGGCGACGCGCGCCTTGCCGCCGCTGCCGAGGCCCTGTTTGGCACCGCCCGGCGCACACGCAGCGCCGCGCTGATGGTCACCTGCCCGACCGAAGCGGCCGACGATCCCGCATTCATGCAGCACCTGGCCGCGCGCGGGGTCGAAGCCTTGCGCATCAATTGCGCCCACGACGGCCCTGCGCAGTGGGAGCGGATGATTGCCCACGCACGCGCGGCGACGCTGCCCGGGGCGCCCCCCATGAAAGTGTTCATGGATCTCGCGGGGCCAAAGCTGCGCACCGGAAAGATCCGCGCGCACCATCACGCGCGACACGTGTTCACCGGCGACCGGATCGCCATCGTCGCGCCCGATGCGATCGATTGCAAAGTCCCCGCCGATGTCCGCTTCACCATGACATGCACTCTGCCCGAAGCGATTGCCGCCGCCGCTCCCGGGCAGCGGTTGTTGATCGACGACGGCCATGTCGCGGCGATGATCACCGCGCGCGAAGGGCCCATGCTGCTCGCCGATGTGGTCCGCACGCGCGACAAGGGGATCAAGCTCCGCCCGGAAAAGGGCATCAACTTGCCCGATACGGCCATGGCCATTCCCGCACTGACCGCAGCGGATCGCGCCGCGCTGGCCTTTGTCGCCAAACACGCCGACGGAATCGGCTATTCGTTTGTGCAGAATGCCGACGACGTCGCCGCGCTTCAGGCCGAACTGGCGCGATTGCGCCCGCACGACTGGGACCGCATGGCGCTGGTGCTCAAGATCGAAACGGCGCGCGCGGTCAGCGAATTGCCCGAGATCATCGTGCGCGCCGCCGCACGTCAGCCGGTCGCCGTGATGATCGCACGCGGCGATCTGGCGATCGAGATCGGCTTTGCCCGGCTTGCCGAAATGCAGGAAGAAATCCTGTGGATCGCCGAGGCAGCGCAAGTGCCCGTAATCTGGGCGACGCAAGTGCTCGAACAACTCGTCAAGGAAGGCATGCCCAATCGGGGCGAACTGACCGATGCGGCGATGGGCGCGCGGGCCGAATGCGTGATGCTGAACAAAGGCCCCTACTTGCTCGAAGCGATCGATTGGCTCGACACGCTGCTCGGCCGCATGGAGCATCACTTGCACAAGAAAACCCCGCAATTGCGCCCACTTGCCAGCTGGGCTTGATCGGCGCACGCATCATCCCGACATGACGGTTCATCACAGGGCAAGCCTTGCCCTGTCACAGGCCCGCCACTCGGCTGATGAAGAGCACCCATGAATCTCAATGACTTCACGTATTTTGCCGCCGTTGCCCAGCATGGCGGGTTTACCGCTGCGGCACGCGCGATCGGCGTCGACAAGGCCCGGCTCAGCCGCAGCGTGGCGATGCTCGAAGAGACGCTGGGGGTGCGGCTGATCCATCGCTCGACTCGCAGCATCTCGCTGACCGACGCGGGGCAGCGGTTTTACCAGGGATGCCAGACCGTGCTCGGCAGCGCGCGCGCCGCGTTCGAAAGCGTCGCGGAATTGCAGAAAGAGCCCACCGGGACCGTTCGGCTGGGCTGCAGCGTGGTCGCGGCGCAAATCTATATCGCGCCGATCCTGCCGCTCTATCTGGCCGAACATCCCAAAGTCACGGTGATTGTCGAACACGGCGACCGCTGGATCAACCCGCTCGACAGCGATCTCGATCTTGCGCTGACCACGCGTGTCGAAGACTTGCCCGGATCAAGCCTGGTCGCGCGCGAAATAGGCCGGGTCCGCCGCATTCTCGTTGCCGGTGCCGCGCTTGCCGACACCACCGCCGCGCTGGCGCATCCCGACGACATGGCCGGTATCCCGCTGATCGCGCGCGCCGATGACCTCTATGACAGCGAAGTGCGCTGGCAATTGACCCGCAACGATTGCCCCGCCTGCCGAGTCACCGGCGCCCCCCGACTGTTGACCAACGATCTCAACATTCAATTGTCCGCAGCGGTTGCCGGGATCGGCCTTGCCCTCCTGCCCGAAACCACAGCCGCGTCCGCGCTGAGCGATGGCCGGCTGCATCATGTCCTGCCCGATTGGTCGACGCCGGAATACAGCCTGCATCTGGTCTATCCGCTGCCGCGCGGAATTCTGCCGTCGGTGCGCAGTTTCATCGATTTTCTCACGACCAACCTGTGGCCAAATGGCCTCAGATGATAACCAAAATCAGTTTCAATTAGACGCAATCCGACAACAATCTGTCACAAATCCGACATCTTATCCTCCGGCCCAAACGCGCCCATTTCCCCCCTCGTTCCGGTCGTGATCGCGAACCCCACAGAAACAACGGGGCCCACGATCATCCCCCCCATGCCGCGCCCCTGGCGCGGCGCATGGCCGGAAACCTGGAGGACTAGAAAATGAAGACCATTGCTATTGTTGCCGCTGCGGCTGTTGCGCTCGCTGCTACGTCTGCTCATGCCGATACCTTTTCCGGCCCTTCGGTCGGTGTGCAGGGCGGCTGGGAACAGAACAGCGTCAACGATCCCACCACCGGCGTCGGCGCGACTTCGCTTCATGCAAAGGGCGACACCGGCACGCTCGGCATTTTCGCGGGCTATGACTACAAGCTGACCCCGCATGCCGTGATCGGCGCGCAGGCCGAACTGAACTTCCCGATCAGCGCGCACTTCGGCGACGGCAACACCACGATCGACCCGAAGCGTTCGATCGACCTGTCGCTCCGCGCGGGCTACCTCGTCGACACCAAGACGCTGCTCTATGTGCGCGGCGGTTACAGCAACGTGCGCGCCGGTACGTCGGTCGCCGCTGTGCCGGTCTATGCATCGGGCAGCCAGAACGGCTGGCTGCTGGGCGCGGGCGTCGAACGCGCGGTGACCAAGAACATCACCGGTCGTCTCGAATACCGCTATACCGACCTGAGCGAAGGCAACGGCAAGTGGAACCGTAACCAGGTTCTGGCAGGCGTTGCCTACCACTTCTGATCCGCGAACCCCTCACGCGTGATCACGGCAAAGGCCCGGCTGTTCCCCCCCACAGCCGGGCCTTTTTCTTTTCCGTTATGCCGGGTGGAAACAGCGCCCGCTTGTCGCGCGTTCAAACAGAAACAGGGTATTGTCTTCCGGAATGCCGCGCCAGACCATCGCCGCCGGAAACGCCCGATTGATGACATAACCGGCGCGACAAGCCTGCCCGGCCAGATCGCGCTGAACCGGGCCGGGCAACCAGACGACTGCGGCCAGCACTGCGTCGGGACGCGTGGCAAGCAACGCCGGCCATTCGCGCGGCGCAGGCAGGGCATGCCAGGGTTCGTCGGTATTCCAGCGCACGAATTGCGGGTGCGGCGCGCCACCGTGGTAATTGGCAAAGACATTGCGCGCGAGCCAGGGCTGCGTTTCAAAGCTCTGCCCGCCAAAGGCGGCGATCCGCCCGCCGGGATGGTCGGCCTTCCAGGCAGTGACCGCCGCCGCCGCCGGTCGCCCGGCGGAATAGGCATGGGTCATGTCATAGATCCCGCTGCGCAGCGTCTGAATGCCCTGCGAAATTTCGAGCAAGGCCAGGGCGCCGATCAACAGGCGCCGGGTTTGCCGATCGACCGGATTGTCCCACTGCGTCCACAGCACGAACAACACGATCATGAACAAGACGCCGCCGTGCCAACTGCTGGCGAGCACGGCGCCCGAAAACACGATCAGCGCAACCGGCATCGCCAGCATCAGCGCACGATCGCGCCCCGCCATCACCAATCGCGCGATCAACCCCAGAAACACCGCCGACAAGACCATGCCCAACACGACATCGAGACCGCTCTGGTGCGTCGCGCTCCACGGGGTCACCCGGTCGAACAGCGCGTTGGCGACAAAGACAAATGCGCTGGCCACAGGATTCATCCGCGTGACTTGCGCCATGAAACCATTGTCGCCAGGCTGCCAAGCGGTCCACATCGCAAACAGGCCAAGCCCCCCGGCCAGCGCCAGCGCGGCCAGTGCGCGCCAATCGCCCAATTTGCGGGCCACGCCCAAGCGTATCGCCAGATCGAGCCCGAGCAGACCGGCGGCAAGGAAGCTGAATGCATTGATATTGGCGATCACGCCGACCACCAGCGCATAAGGCAGCGGTCGCTTCACGCGATCGGCAAACTGGCTCGCCGCGATCGATACCAGCAGCAGATCAAGGCAGTAGCCGCGCGCGACCACACTGTATTGATAGCCGAAATACCAGGTGGCCAGCAGCCCGAGCCGAAGCGGCAGCGGAAACGGCGCGCGCCACACGACAACCGCCGCCGCGAGGATCGCAAAGCCCACCGACAGGACCCAGATCGCCGCAAACGGCAGCCCCGCGTGCGCAGCGACCCACAAGATCGCGTGCCACAATCCGGGCGTGCCTTCATAGCGCGCATACGTCCCGATCAGCGTGCCGAAACTGTTGTCACGCGCCAGCAACCAGGCCTGCATCTCGTCAAACCAGGCTTCGTGATGAAGCCCGATCGTGATCACCCATACGGCATAGAGCGCAAAGGCAAGCACCTGCCATGCCAACGCTCGCCCGGAACCGGCGCCGGGCGCCCCCCGCCCCGCGACGCTGTTCAAATCCATGTCCCTCTCCGCTGCGCTAGTGGATTGTTTTTGACATTTGCATCCCGCCATCCGGATAGCACGGTCGCAAATGTCAAAAACGAAAAATCCACTAGAATCAAAAGTTTCTAGTGGCCCAAAAAGATTCTGACATTTGCGCACTACCTAGCCGAGGGCGGTAGCAAATGTCAGAATCGGACCACTAACGATCAGCCGAAGCGCGATTGGCCGAACACCAGGACATGGCGCATCCCGGTCGTGACCACAAAGCTGACGCCGACGGCAATCAGCTTGGCACCATGCACGCTGATCCCCATGGCCGCTCCACCACCGACAATCGCCATGGTCAACGCCATGCCGACCATCGCTGTCGCGACAAAGATCACCAGTTGGCGGCGGCGCTCCGGCCCCGGCGCGGCGATGCCATCGGCAAACATCAGGCGGCTCGCCACCAGCCAGTTGACCGCGATGCCCAATGTAAAGCCCGCCGCCGCAGCCCAGGTCGGCGAAACGCCCACCCGCACCAACGCCATCAAAAAGGCGGTATCGGCGCATAGCGCGATCACCCCTGCGGCGAGATAGCGCGCCAGACTGCCGGTCAGTCGCTGCCAAAGCGCGGTCGATTGCCACGCCGAAACGTGCGGCGCCTCGACCACGGCGATGTCTGCAGCAAACCCGTTGATTCCCGTACCCACCAGCGGCTCCCACCCTGTTGACCTCGGCGACCATGAACGAAATGCGCTAAACACGGGTTAATGCATAGGCAGGCGACAACGAGTTTGATGCATTTTGCGCACCCACAGCGCGCAACACCACAGTTAAAATCCGCTTCACCGACGCGGGCCACCACAGGGCGTTACAAAGGGACGGCGCCATGGTTGCCAAATGACCGGCAAGTCTGCGAAACACCGCCGCAACAAGCGCGGCCCGGCCAACGGGCGCGGGGCGGAGCGGATGCGTCAATCACGGAGTTTTCGATGCGCCTGTCCCAATTGCCCCTGTTGACATTGTCCCTGCTGGCTGGGCTGCTTGCGCTGGCCCTGCCGCAAACGGCCAATGCCGCCGACAAGCGCAAGGTGATCATCGACGACGACGGGTTTTCGATGATGCAGGTCATGCTGCTCAAATCGCCCGATGTCGACGTTTTGGGGCTCACCAGCGTTTCGGGCGATCTGTGGGCCAATCGCGCCGCAGCGCAGGCCTTGCGCGGGCTCGAACTGCTCGGACGGACCGATGTGCCGGTGGCACAAGGCGCAACGTTTCCGCTCGTCAACAGCGAGGCTGCGACCGACCGCTGGGAAACGCTTTACGGCAAGCTGACCTGGCGCGGGGTGTGGATGCGCCACTGGGTCGAGCCGACTTTGCAGCCGGAACCCGTGTACCATGGCCCGAACGATCCGGTGACCGACCTCGCCTATGGCAATCCGACAACGCACGCGATCGCCGAAAGCGCGGCGCAGTTCCTGATCCGCATGGTGCACAAATATCCGGGCGAAATCACCATTGTCGCCTGTGGTCCGATGACCAATCTGGCGCTCGCCGAAAAGCTCGATCCCGACTTTGCCCATCTGGCCAAGGCGCTGGTCTATATGGGGGGCAGCCTCAATCCGCATCAGGCCTTGAACAATCGCTCGGCAGCCGATTTCGCGCGTGAATTTGCCAATTCGCCGCGCCGCGAATTCAATTTCCGCTTTGACCCCGAAGCCGCCAGCCTTGTTTCGCGCAGCCCGTGGCGCGCGATCACGATGATCCCCGTCGATCCGTCAACAGCCACGCAGATGTCCCCGGACCTGATCGCCCGGCTCGAAGCCGCCGCTCCCGCAGCGCTCAAACCCTGGGTGCACCAGTTGCCCGCAAACTGGCCGCTGTGGGACGAAATCGCCGCTGCCGTGTGGCTCGATCCCTCGCTGGTGACCGCGCATGACCGGCTCTATATCGATGTTTCGACCCAGTTCGGCCCCGGCTATGGCGATACCTTGAGCTGGAGCGAGCATTACCAGCCCGGCCTTGGCGAACAGAGCGCCGATGTCGTGCGCAGCGTCGATGCCGGGCGGCTCTATGCGCTGATGGTCAATTCATTTTCCCGATAACGAAAAAAGGCCCCTTTCCGCATTGCACGGAAAGGGGCCACATTCAGGATTTATGCCCTGATCAGAATGACTTGCCCGATCAGAACGACTTGCGAAGCGAACCGCCCCAGATGCGCGGATCGTTGATCATGCCGGTCAGGTTGTTGAAGTCGATCGCGCTGATCGCGCGGATCTGGTTGAGAATGTTGCGCCCGAAGAACGCGAATTCCCATCCGGTCGGCGTCGTGTAGCCGACCTTGATCCCGCCCTCGGTCAACGAGCGGCCCTTGAACTCGGACGCCGCGTAGAGGAAGTAGTTGATCGAGCTGCGATGCGCCCAGTCGGTGTTGAACACCATCTTGCCACCATTCGCCAACGGCCATTCGTAATGCGCGTTGACGCTGCCGACCCAGCGCGGGGCCTGCGGCAAGGAGTTGCCGTCGATCAGGGCCAGACCGTTGTCGTTGACCGGATTGGTCAAAGTGCAGCCATCCCCGCAATAGGGAATGCCCAGCCCCGGCGCGCGCATCACGGTATAGTTGTAGCTGCCGCTGCCCGACAGGGTAAAGCCCTTGAACGGACGCACGTCCAGCTCGGCTTCGGCGCCCTTGCCATAGACGCGCGGCACCGTCACCAGCGCCGCCGAATTGCCGACCCCGCCGACTTCGGTCAGCGTCATGTCCTTGGTGCGGCTCCAATAGGCGTCGACGGCAAAGTTCACCACGCCGTCAAGCACAGTCCCCTTGAACCCGGCCTCGGCCGAGAGCGTGGTCTGCTTTCCGGCAACATTCTGGATCGACCCGAATGTCACGCGGTCCTGAACTGCCGAGCCGAGATAGCCGGTGGCGGCGCGGGCGTAGAAATTGACCTTGGGCGTGATCGCATAAGTCGCGCTGGCATCCCAGGTGACATAGCCGCCGCTGACCGAGGCGGTCTGCGGCGCCAGAGCCGGATAGGAATTGCCATTCGGCGCCGTCGCGGTCGCGCCAAGGTCGGCATAGACCGAGCTTAGCCCCGACGAATAGCCCCACACCGTATCGCGCTTGCGGTCATGCGAATAGCGGGCACCGGCACGCAGCGACAGCTTGCCGATCTTGTATTCGCCCGAACCATAGACGCCGATGTTGGTGTTGCGGTCGTTATGTTCGATATCCTGATCGAGATCGGCCTTCCGCGTGGTGTAGCCTGCGCCAGCGTAGTTATAGGCATAGTCGAATTCGCTGTAGGTCAGCTTCTGCGTGAAGACATAAGCGCCGCCCTGCAGGCGGATGCCGTTGAATTCGTCGGAAACGAAACGCAGTTCCTGGCTGAATTCGTCGGGCCGGGTCACGCCGCCGGTGTTGTCGGCGAACAGCGCATTGCCAAGGCCGGTCGTCGGAGAGACGTAGTTCGCTCCGCCATCGATGTCGCCGGTGCTTTCCACCCGCGCATGTTCATAGGCGGTGATCGAGTAGAGCGTGCCCAGACCGTCGAAATGCTTGTCGAGGTGAAGGTTGGTGCCCCACTGCGACATCGACTGGCTGGAAAAACCGTCGATGCTGGCTTTCGAAGGGTCAAACCCCGGCACGAAAGCATTGCTGCCCTGCTGAAAGATCCCGGCGCGGAACAGGCGCGGCGAACCGTCGAGCCCGCGCAAATGGAGATTGTACAGCGCGTGGAAGCTGCCATCGGGCGAGACATAGGCGATCTGCGCGCGACCGGCGATATCGGTATAGCCTTCGAGCTTGGCCGGAGCGACCGAGCCTGCCGCACCGTAATTGGTGTTGGTCACCCAGTTGTCGCGGTGCTGCACAATCCCCGAAAAGCGCGACGAGAACCCGCCGCCCAGCGGCACGTTCAGCGCGGCTTCGCCGTTGATCGTGTCGTATGTGCCCCATTCGACCGAGCCATAACCGCCGAACGTGTCGGTCGGCTTGGCCGAGTCGAGCTTGACCACGCCCGCAGGCGTGTTGCGGCCAAACAGCGTGCCCTGCGGCCCGCGCAGCACTTCGACCGCCGACAAGTCGAACACCGGAAAGCTTTTCAGCATCGGGTTTTCGAGCGCGACATCGTCATAGACCACGGAAACCGGCTGCGCCGCGTTGGGATCATAATCGGTGTTGCCGAGGCCACGGATGTAAAAGCGCGGATAGGCGCGGCCAAACGAGCTTTCGATCTGCAGGCTGGGCGTGCGCGACGACAGGAAACGGATGTCGAGGCCGCTCGAATTGATCGTGTCGAGCTTGTCGCCCGAAATCGAGGTCACAGCGATCGGCACATCGCGCGCCCGTTCGCTGCGGCGCGTCGCAGTAACGACGATTTCGCCGCTCGAAGCCGCAGGCGCGGCAGGCGCCGGTTCATCGGCATGGGCCAAACCCGGCAGGGCCAGCGCAAAAGCGCCAAGAACGAGAGCACAAGCCGTCGAAGCAGCCAGCGAAGTCTTATCTGTTTTAAGCATGGTTCCCCCTCATGTTGGGCCTCTCCCACGCACTTTTTCGGTGCAACCCGCGTTTTCGCGGCAGTGCAATATCCCGCATCTAATCAAATTTCATAAAACTGCAACGGAAAGCAGGCGCTCCAGAAACCCGCGCCATGGGGCTTGTGCGCGGCCCCGGGACACGGCAACTTGCCCGCATAACCGCCGATCGCCAGCACGATCGCCGCAAAATGACCGGAGCGAGGCCTGAGCGATGAACGACCAATCCGCTTTTTCCGACGCCGCTGTGGCAGGTCCGACACACCATGCCGGGCTGAACGCCTGGGTCGCCGAAATCGCCGCGCTGACAAAGCCGGATGCGGTTGTCTGGTGCGACGGGTCTCAGGAGGAATGGGATCGTCTGGCCGCCGAACTGGTTGCAGCGGGTACGCTGATCCCGCTCAATCCCGATCTTCGCGCCGGCAGCTATCTCGCGCGATCCGACCCGCGCGATGTCGCCCGCGTCGAAAGCCGCACGTTCATCTGCGCCGCGCGCGAAGAAGACGCGGGCCCGACCAATAACTGGCGCGATCCGGCGCAGACCCGCGCCACGCTGGCGGGACTGTTTGCCGGGGCGATGGCCGGGCGCACGATGTATGTCGTGCCGTTCTGCATGGGCCCGCTGGGCTCGCCGGGCAGTGTGATCGGAGTCGAGATCACCGATTCCGCCTATGTCGTGCTGTCGATGCGGACAATGGCGCGGATGGGCCGCGCCGCGCTCGAAGAGCTGGGCGATGACGGGTTCTTCGTGCCTTGCGTCCATTCGGTCGGCGCGCCGCTCGCGCCCGGCGCGGCGGATGTCGCCTGGCCCTGCAACGATGACAAATGGATCGTCCATTTCCCCGAAACGCGCGAAATCTGGTCCTATGGCTCGGGCTATGGCGGCAATGCCTTGCTCGGCAAGAAATGCCTGGCGCTGCGCATCGCCAGCGTCATCGCGCGTGACGAAGGCTGGCTGGCCGAACACATGCTGATCCTGAAAGTCACGCCCCCCGAAGGCGCGGCGCACTATATCGCCGCCGCGTTCCCGTCGGCCTGCGGCAAGACCAACATGGCCATGCTGCAATCGACTTTGCCGGGATGGACGGTCGAAACCGTGGGCGATGACATCGCCTGGATGCGGCTGGGCGAGGATGGGCGGCTCTATGCCGTCAATCCCGAGGCGGGGTTCTTTGGCGTTGCCCCCGGCACGGGCCCCGCGACCAACCGCAATGCAATCGACACGCTGACCCGCAACACGATTTTCACCAATTGCGCGCTGACCGCCGATGGCGATGTCTGGTGGGAAGGATTGAGCGATATGCCGCCTGCAGACCTGATCGACTGGCGCGGTGAACCTTGGGATCCGGCCGGCGGATTGCTCGCCGCGCATCCCAACGCGCGGTTTACCGTGCCGGCCGGGCAATGCCCCTCGATCGCGCCCGAATGGGACGATCCTGCCGGCGTCCCGATCAGCGCCATCCTGTTCGGCGGGCGCCGCGCGACCAATGTGCCGCTGGTGACCGAGGCGTTCGACTGGGATCACGGGGTCTACCTTGCCGCCAATCTCGCTTCCGAAGGCACGGCGGCGGCGGAAAACACCGTCGGGGCGCTGCGCCGCGATCCGTTCGCCATGCTGCCGTTCTGCGGCTACGACATGGGCCGCTATTTCGCGCACTGGATCGGCCTTGCCCGGACCGCGCCCGCAGGCGGCGCCAATCTGCCGCGCGTGTTCCTCGTCAACTGGTTCCGCAAAAGCACGGCGGGCAAGTTCCTCTGGCCCGGTTTCGGCGACAATATCCGCGTGATCAAATGGATCGTGGGGCGCGTTTGCGGCACGCTCGATGCCCGCGACAGCGTGATCGGCCGTGTCCCGCTTGACGGCGATCTCGATCTTGAGGGCCTGTCGATCGGCGAAGCGGCGCTGGCCGAGCTGATGGCGGTCGATCCCGCCGCCTGGCGCGGCGAAGCCGAAGGCAACGCGCGAGACCTTGCCCGCTATGGCACTCTGCCCGACGAACTGGCCGAGCAGCAACGTCGGCTCGAACGCCGGGTAGCAGCATGATGGAGGCGCGCATGAACGGGGCCAGCATGAACGGGGCCAGCATGAACGGGGCGCAGGCGCTGGTTTCGACGCTGACCGGGCTGGGCGTCGACATCTGTTTCGCCAATCCCGGCACTTCGGAAATGCATTTCCTCGCCGCGCTGGACAGCCCGGCGATGAAAAGCGTGCTGTGCCTGTTCGAAGGGGTCGCGACGGGCGCGGCGGACGGCTGGTATCGGATGACCGACCGCCCGGCCTCGACGCTGCTCCATCTCGGCCCCGGGCTCGCCAACGGGCTTGCCAATATCCACAATGCGCGGCGGGCCTCGTCGGGCATGGTCAATGTGGTGGGCGAGCATTCGACCAAACACCTGCAATACGACGCCCCGCTGACCTCGGACATCGAGGGGCTGGCGCGACCCTTGTCGCATTGGGTTCGCCGCGTCGATTCCGCGCGCAGCATCGCCTGGGACGCCACCGCCGCAGTCCAGGCGGCATCAGGCCATCCGGGACAGATCGCCACGCTGATCCTGCCTGGCGATGCCAGCTGGCAGGATGCGGGCGAGCCCCTGGCCGTGCCGCCGGTCGTGCGCACACGCCGCACCCCCGATCTCGCCCGCGTCGAACATATCGCGCAAGTGCTCAAAAGCGGCGAGCCCGCGCTGTTGATCCTGGCCAACAAGGCGACGCGCGGGCGGGCGCTCGATCTGGCGGGCAGCGTTGCCGCGGCGACCGGGGTCCGCCTCGCCAGCCAGTTTTTCACCGCGCGCTGCGAACGCGGCGCCGGGCGAGTCCCGCTCGAACGGATTCCCTATTCGGTCGCCCCCGCGCTGGCTTATCTGAAAGATTTCAAACATATCATCACGGTCGAAACGACCGAGCCGGTCGCCTTTTTCAGCTATCCCGATCAGCCCAGTCTGTTGAAAAGCCCCGATGCCGCCGTCCACGTGCTGGCCGAGCGCGACGAAGACAGCGAACTGGCGCTGACCATGCTGCTCGATGCGCTGGGGGCACGGCCCGCCCCGCGCGTGCAGCCCCGGATCGAGACCCCCTGCCCCACCGGCGCACTCAATCCGATCAGCATCGCCCACGCGCTCGCCCATGCCATTCCCGAAAACGCCATCATCGTCGATGAATCGCTGACCACCGGGCGCGAGACGATGGGCTATACGATGGGTGCGCGCCCGCATGACATGATCAACAACATGGGCGGATCGATCGGCTATTCCCCCCCGGTCGCCACCGGCGCCGCACTCGCCTGCCCCGATCGGCGCGTGTTCTGCATGACCGGCGACGGCAGCGCGATGTACACGATCCAGTCATTGTGGACCCAGGCGCGTGAAAGCCTGGGCATCACCACGATCATCTTTGCCAACAACAGCTACGCCATCCTGAAAGCCGAATATGCCAACATGCGCGCCGGAACGCCCGGAGAGCGGGCGCTGGCGATGATCGAGCTCGACCGTCCGCGCATCGACTGGCAGGCCATGGCCAAATCGATGGGTGTGCCGTCCTGCGCGGTCGATACCGTCGAGGATCTGACACAGGCGATGCTGCGGACGACGAACGAGCCCGGCCCATATCTGATCGAAGTACGCCTTTGATCCACCGCCCGAGACCCCGAGCCGCAAAGCTCGCGCTGATCGCGGCGCTGCTGATCGCGCCGGGCACGGCGATCGCCCGCCCGCCCAGCCTGCCCGACATCGACGCGCCCGAACTCGCCGCGCCGGGCCCCGCTGCGGCAGGGGTGACCATGCGCACGATCGCCGTGCATGACCGGCTCGATCCGCTGGACTCGCTGCTCGCCGGCCATGAAGTGCATACCGACCGGGTGCTGCGCCTGCGCATCTGGTATCCGGCGCGCGCCGTTCCCGGCGCCATGCCGGTGACCTATTCGGCGACACTGACCGGCGAACAGGGGCATCCTGACGCGGCCTTTACCGTTCCCGGCATCGCATTGGCCGATGCGCCGCCGTCGGGCGACCATTTCCCGCTGGTCGTGCTCAGCCACGGGTATAACAACGATCCGGTCATGCTCAGCTGGCTGGCCGAAAACCTCGCCACCAAAGGCTATGTCGTGGTCGCGCCCGAACATCGCGATCCGCCGATCCGGGACCGCGCAAAAGTGCCTGCCGCGCTGCTGACGCGCCCGCTCGACATTGTCGACTGCATCAAGGTGCTGCGCGGCGGCATGCTGGGCAAGCTGGCCGACCCGTCCCGGATCGCGCTCGTCGGCTATTCGATGGGCGGCTATGGCGCGCTGACCGTGGCTGGCGGACGGCTCGATGCCAAAAGCCCGGCTGTCGCAGCGCTGCCGCCCACGCTGATTGCGGCCTTTGGCAGAACGGACGTGACCGACGCGGGCCTTCGCGCGATCGTGGCCATTTCCCCCGCAGGCGGTGCGCCCTGGTCCGTCTGGGGCCCCGACGGCGCCGGTCTATCGGGTATCACCACGCCCCTGCTGGTCATCGTCGGCAGCCATGATCGCACGGTCGGCTATGAACAGGGCCCGGCAGCGCTGTTTGCCGCCGCGATCCATGCCGACCGTCATCTGCTGGTGTTCGCGGGCGCAGGCCACGACATCGGCACCAATCCCCCGCCGCCCGAAATGCAGGGCCGCCTGTGGGATCTCGACTGGTTCGCCGACCCGGTCTGGCGCAAGGACCGCATCAACGCGATCGCCACGCATTTCATCACGGCATTCCTCGACAGCCGCCTCAAAGACGATGCCACGCGCAACGCCTATTTCGACGTCCCGAGCGAATCCTCCGACCCCGCCGGGTGGCAGGGCGAAGCGCCCGGCTACGCCGCGATGAGCAAAGGCGGCACCAACCCGACCTGGAAAGGATTCTGGCGTGGCCACCAGGACGGCCTGATCCTGCGCCATCGCGCTGCGCAATAAGGAGGCACGCGCGTAAAGTGCGTGCGCCGCTTTCGATGATGATGAGCCCTATGGCTTCGCCATCGACATCGGGCTATTCTCTCGCGCGCTGACATGGTGATTTGCAGCACAGCGGATCGACCGTCATCGCTCCCCGCAGGCGGCCTATTCCGCAAGGAATGGACTTGACGCCCCGACATCGAACACCAATGATCAAATGGAATATTTTTGCGCATATATTTATAAAATTTTCGCTTCATTTTTAAATATTTCAGAGGAATATTAGGAACTACCACAAAGGTGGAGAAATATTGTCATGATCCTTCCGCAAATTCTTCGCTGGCCCGCGCTTGCTGCGGGGCCGCTCTTGTTGAGCATGACTCTGGCCGCGTGCGGCACGCATGGGGCGCCCGGTTCGCCCGGAGGCGGGGCTGACGCGTCGGACAGCATTTCGGGTGCCGGCGCCACTTTCCCCGCGCCGGTCTACGCGAAATGGGCCGATACCTATCACAGCGGCGGCCATGGCTCGATCAATTACCAGGCGATCGGCTCGGGAGGCGGCATCAGGCAAATCACGGTCGGCACCGTCGATTTCGGCGCATCCGACAAGCCTTTGAAGCCCGAAGATCTCGACAAGGACGGGCTGTATCAGTTTCCCACCGTCATGGGCGGCGTCGTGCCGGTGATCAACGTACCGGGGATTTCATCGGGACAGTTGCACATGACGGGCGCGCTGCTTGGTGACATCTATCTTGGCAAAGTCACCAAATGGAATGATCCCGCAATTTCATCGATCAACGCCGGGATCAAACTGCCCGCATTGCCGATCACCATTGTTCATCGGTCGGATGGATCGGGAACAAGCTTCCTGTTTACCACTTATCTTGCGATGAAGAATGCCGCGTGGTCGAGCAAAGTCGGCGCGAGCGATTCGGTCAATTGGCCGGTAGGTCTCGGCGGCAAGGGCAACGACGGCGTGGCCGCGAATGTCAAACAGACCAATGGCGCGATCGGCTATGTCGAATATGCCTATGCCAAAAACAGCCACATGACTTATGTGGGCATGCAAAACACCAGCGGCGCCTTCGTTGCGCCATCGGCCGACAGTTTCGCAGCGGCCGCAGCGGGCGCGGACTGGCCCCATGCCAAAGGCAATTATCTGCTGTTGCTTGACCAGTCGGGCGCTGCCAGTTGGCCGATCACCGGCGCCACCTTCATCCTCCTGCACAAGCAGCAGGCCAACAAGGCAAAGGGCGTGGCGGCGTTGAAATTCTTCGACTGGGCCTACAAAAACGGCGACGATGCCGCGCGCGCGCTCGATTATGTCCCGATGCCCAAAAGCGTCAAGGATCTGGTGCGCAAGCAATGGACCGATACGCTCAAAGCGTCGGACGGCAGCGCCCTCTACACTGGCGGTTAGCCACCAACCGCGCGGATCGACAATGCATTTCCGGCCTGTCTCGTCATCCGGTTCAGGATGAGTCCAGCCGGAAAAGCGTGGCGGCAATCACAAGGGTTCCAGCCCATACTGCCGCCAAGGAATTCCGCAGACAGATCATCCCATTCAACCATCGACACCACATCGACCATGCCCAATGGACGCGCAGCGCGAATGCAGTTGTCCTGTTTGGGAAAGTGGTGCGCCGCAGTCG
>Ga0302202_10000425_pt1 | contig 55963 bp, 47 predicted proteins | sample II_Bog_N3_3_FD_194579 | JGI IMG/M metagenome (GOLD analysis project Ga0302202, IMG submission 194579) | Peat permafrost microbial communities from Stordalen Mire near Abisko, Sweden - II_Bog_N3_3 | ecosystem: Environmental > Terrestrial > Soil > Wetlands > Peat | place: Sweden: Abisko...
GAAATCAGCCCTTCGAAACACCCGCCGAACCTATCGCCGAGCAGATTGCCAGCCGTTCATCGCTCTCTACCCCTGCCAAAATCCACCGCCCCCCACAGAATCGATCCGTGTGAGAAATCGCGGTTAGCTGTTAGCTGTTTGGCGGGCGGCCCCGGTCCCGGGGAAGTGAATCGCGCACTGAAGGTGAGTGCCGAGGTTCCTTGCATATTAGGAATCCGGAAGACCGCGAACTTCAATCAGACTATCTCCAAATGAACGAAGACCCCCGGCTGGTTGGCCGGGGGTTTTCGTTTTAGTGAGCTTCCGTCTTCCGAATCCGCCCTCAGTTGCTGAAGAGCAGAATACCGGCGGCTTTCTCCTCGGTGGAGGTTTCGTCCGCGCTGACCGGCCTGTAGAAGAGCTGGTTCACGTTGAGGTAGACCTCCAGGAAGGCCGGCCGGGCGGTGATCTGTCCGGCAATCAGAGCCTCGGACAAGGGGTCCTCGACATAGCGCTGCAACGCCCTGCGCAAGGGGCGCGCACCGTAGCTGCGATCCGTGAGGGTCTTGTCGAGGATCCACTTCTTGGCGTCCTCGGTGACGGAGATGGTGATGGCCTTCTGCGCCAGGTTCGCGTTCAACTGCTGCACCATCAGTTCGACGATCTGCAGCAGGTCGGCGTCGTTGAGCGACTGGAAGAGAATCACCTCGTCGAGCCGGTTGAGGAACTCGGGGTTGAAGGTCTTCTTGACCTCCTGCTTGACCAGTTCCTCGACCTTGTCGCTGACAATGTCTTCGCGGTCGCTCTGGAAGCCGAGTCCCTGCTTCTTCATCAGGTGCCGGGCGCCGATGTTCGAGGTCATGATGAGGATCACGTTCTTGAAGTCGACGGTATTGCCCAGTCCGTCGGTCAACTGTCCGTCTTCAAATACCTGCAACAGAATGTTGAAGACATCGGGGTGCGCCTTCTCGATTTCGTCCAGCAGGACCACCGAATAGGGCGAACGCTTCACGCGCTCGGTCAGTTGGCCGCCCTCCTCGTAGCCCACGTACCCTGGGGGCGAACCGATCAGCTTGGAGACCGAGTGCTTCTCCATGAACTCCGACATATCGAAGCGGATCAGAGCCTTGTCCGACCCGAAGAGGAACTGGGCCAGGGTGCGGGCCATCTCCGTTTTGCCCACGCCGGTGGGACCGAGGAACAGGAAGCTCCCGATGGGCCGGTTGGGCGACTTGAGGCCGGCGCGGGAGCGGCGAATGGCGCGCGCCAGGGCGCTGATCGCCTTCTCCTGCGAGATGACGCGCTTGTGCAGTTCTTCCTCCACGCGGAGGAGCTTCTGCGTCTCTTCTTCCTTGATGCTGGTCACGGGAACGCCGGTCCAGCGGCTCACCACGTCCTCGATGTCTTCGCGGCCCACAATACCAGAGGCCGAGTCGTCGAGGTGATACTTGTCGCGCATGGCACGCAGATTTTCGCGCTCCTTGCGCTCCTCGTCGGAGTAGAAACGCGCCTTCTCGAACTCGTGGTTGGCGATGGCCGTGTCCATCCGGTGCACGATGAACTTGATGCGCTTCTGCACCTCGGTGATCTCTTCGGGCAGCGAAGTCTGGCGCAGCTTTACGCGGGCGCCGGCCTCGTCGATCAGATCGATGGCCTTGTCGGGCAGGAAGCGGTCGGGAATGTAACGGTTCGAGTGAGAGACCGCGAATTCGACGGCATCGTCCGTGTAGCTGACCGCGTGGAATTTCTCGTAGCGGTCCTTGATGCCCATGATGATCTTGATGGCGTCGGCTTCGTTCGGCGGCGGCACCTTGACGGCCTGGAAGCGGCGTTCCAGGGAGCGGTCCTTCTCGATCGACTTGCGGTACTCGGCCGGGGTGGTGGCGCCGATGCACTGGATTTCGCCGCGGCTCAGCGCCGGCTTCAGGATGTTGGCAGCGTCCAGCGAGCCCTCCGCGGAACCCGCGCCCACCAGGGTGTGCAACTCGTCGATGAAGACAATGGAGTTCTGATTCTCCATCAACTCCTTCATGATGGTCTTGAGCCGCTCTTCAAACTGACCGCGGTACTTGGTGCCAGCCACAATGAGCGAAAGATCCAGGCCCAAAACGCGCTTGTCGGCCAAAAACGACGGGACTTCCCCGTCGGCAATGCGCTGCGCCAGGCCCTCGACGATGGCGGTCTTGCCGACACCGGGCTCGCCGATCAGCACCGGGTTGTTCTTGGTGCGGCGGCAGAGAATCTGGATGACCCGCTCGAGTTCGCCGTCGCGGCCGACCAAGGGGTCAAGCTGTCCGTCCATCGCGGCCTGGGTCAGGTCGCGGCTGAACTCCGCCAGAAGGCTGGACTCGCGCTGCCGCGGCTGTTGCGGCACTTTTTCCTGCGTGACGCGGCCCAGTTCCTCGCGAATCTGCGCCAGCTTCAGGCCGCGCTCCTGCAAAATCTCCGAGGCGAAGCATTTCTCTTCGCGCAGTAGTCCCAGGAGGAGGTGTTCGGTGCCAATGTGCTTGTGCCCAAGGCGTTCGGCTTCTTCCGCCGCATAGGCCAGCACCCGCTTGCACTCGTTGGAGAGCGGCAGGTCGACGGAGGTCGAAACTTTTTCCCGGATGGTCGTGTGGGCTTCAATCTGCTTGCGAATCGACTCGACCGAGGCGTGCGAGCGCAGGAAGCGGTTGGTCAACGCCTTGTCCTCGCGCAAAAGGCCGAGAAGCAGGTGCTCGGTCTCGATATAGGGCGAGCCGAATTGGCTGGCCTCATACCGCGCAAAGAAAATTACGCGTCGTGCCTTCTCCGTATAGCGTTCGAACATATGTACTCCCCCCCCCATGATGCGGGCTTGCTGCAGACTGACCGGCGGAAGTGGCTGTCCGGTGTGCCGGCTTCAACCCAACCCGCGCGCGTCCTACTCTTGAGCGGTTCTCCAATGTACTGGCCGTTGCCGGTTCCGTGCAAGGCGCATTCTCGTCGAGAACAAGAAAAGTCGACCTGACAGCCGCGGCTTCGACTTGGCGCAACTGGAAAACCGCTTGGTACCCCGCCGCCGGAACCCAGGGAAATTCATTCAGGTCCGGACAGCTCTTTGAGATGGTAGCGGGCGATCGCTCTCACCCTGCGTCCGTCGGCGTTGGTGCTGCCGGAGGGACTTCCATCCTGCTTTTCCCAGCCGGAAAGGCGCTACCCTCTCAAGACTGCTTACACAATATAAGACTCAAACCCAGCCGGAACGGTGCTTTTTCCGTCAAATGTTGCCGGCCGGAAAGCCTGTTTGCAGTGTGCCCGCATTCCATCGGTTCGCCACCAGCTTTCCCGCTTCCAGGCGCAAGGCCCGCGTACATCGTGCGGCCAGATCCATGTTGTGCGTCACCAGAATCGAGGTCAGGCCATGTTCTGCGTGCAGTCGGGCAATCAAATCGAAGACCAGGCCGGCGGTGGCTTCATCCAGGTCGCCGGTGGGTTCGTCGGCCAAAAGCAGCCGGGGATTGTTGACCAGCGCGCGGGCCAGCGCCACTCGCTGCTGTTCGCCTCCGGAAAGTTCGCCGGGCCGATGTTCGCCGCGATCTTCCAGGCCAACTTCCCGAAGCCAGTTGGCCGCTACTGCCAAAGCTTCGCGGCGGTTGACGCCACGGGCCATCAGCGGCATGGCGACGTTTTCCAGCGCCGTAAACTCCGGCAACAAATAGTGAAACTGCCAAACGTAGCCAATCTCGCGATTGCGGAAGGCCGCGGCCTCACGCTGGGAGAGGGCGGCCACGTTGGTTGACGCGCAGTATACCGTTCCCGCGGTTGGAGTATCAAGGGCGCCCAGAATGTGCAAAAGCGTGCTCTTGCCCGCGCCCGACTGCCCCACAATGGCCACCATCTCGCCGGCTTCGATCTCCAGGTTGAGACCGCGAAAAAGCGTGAGCTTGCCGCGGGCGGTCTGGTAGGTTTTCTCGAGATTCTGGAGTTGGATCAGAGGGAGAGCGGGCTGGAGTTCGGCGCCCTGAGCCTCGTTTTCAGCCCGCAACTGGGAGTCCTGCGCAGTGCGCGGGGCCTGACTGGCAGCCGCTGTGGAGGTTTGCATCATCCGGTTGCACCTAATTTTACATGGTGAGGGCAGCAGGCGGCGGAAAGGGCGGATCCGGGCGGTCGCCGGCCCGGCCCTCACACCTGTTGCGGCAGCCTATCCTCCCTTCGGTCGAGTCTGCGCCGCCACTGTCGTCGTACACTGAATGCGTTCCTGCACGAACACGGAAACTCCGGGCGGCGACGCCGGAAACGAATCGAAGACCCAATGAAAAGACTTCTCATCGGCTTCTACGCCGTCGTCACGTTAGCTCTCCTGGCCTGGGGCTTCTACCAGGCCATCTATGTCGCCCCCCTGGACGCCATGCAGGGCGAAATCTTTCGCATCATCTTCTACCATGTGCCATCGGCTGCGGTGGCGTTCCTCTTCTTCGCCATTTCTCTGGCCGGCTCCATCGGCTACCTGGGCTACCGGCGCAACCGGCCGGATTGGGCGCAGGTCTCCGACGCCTGGGCGCTGGCCGGCGCCGAGGTTGGCGTGGTCTTCTGCACCGTCGTGCTCATCACCGGGCCGCTCTGGGGACGCCGCGCATGGGGCATCTGGTGGACCTGGGATGCGCGTCTCACCACCACCCTCGTGCTCTGGCTCATTTATGTCAGCTACCTACTCCTGCGCCGCTTTGCCGCCGGTCCGCAAATGCAGACCCTGGCCGCCGTTCTGGGCATCTTCGGCGCGCTCGACGTGCCCATCGTCTATATGTCCAACCGCTGGTGGCGTACCCAACACCCGGCCCCCGTCTTCGGCGGTGGCGAGGGCTCGGGCATGGACCCGGTCATGAAGCATGCTTTGGGGTGGAACCTCCTCGCCTGGTTCGCCTGGGGCCTGTTGATCCTGGCTCTGCGCTATCGCGTCGAGCGTCAGCAGCAGAAATACGACGTCGAAGAGGCGCAGGCTGCCCTGGCTGAGTTGTAACCGGCGAAAGCCCACCCCAGAACGAGGAGAAATATGGACCAAAGAGCCATTCTCGATCACCAGTTCACCGTCGCCGCCTACGCCGCCACCTGGGCCATTCAACTGGGCTATCTGGCCTGGCTCGGCCTGCGCTGGCGTGCGCAAAAGCGTGCCAACGCGCGCTCCAGCCGCATTCCGCGCTAATGGCCCGGCGGCAATTCAACCGGCTTGGAATCATCTATTTGTGCACGGTAGGCTCCCGACGGCCTCGGAACCTGCTTTTTGCCACGCTCAATCGGTTTTGCGGAATACCACCAAAGGGTTACAGGCATCCCACAAGTTGCTCGGAAATTGCGGTCTTCGTGGTATTTTAGTTTTTTCTAATCCAGTCGATGATTCATATGTGGACAGGATGCAAGATGATCCACAAGGAGAATTGCTGCAATGCATGACCTTTTAATTGCCCTGGCTTTCATCGGTATGGTTATCGCTCCCGCTATTGTCGCTGCCAAGTCCGGCTCAGATACTACAGACGAAGGTGACTGAGCACTTCGAACCCAACTCTTCATACGCCGCCGCGAATCTGTTTTGCTGGCGTGCAACCTGAACCCTTACGCAGGGCAAGCGAACTGGCCCACGCAGGATGCCGCGCCACAGTAAGAAATTGCTCTTCGCCGCCCCACCCGGTAAACTTGGGATTTGAGGGGCAAACATGTTGGTAGTCATGAAAACGCAGGCCACGCCGTTAGAAATTCAGGCGGTCTGCGAGTACATTGAACAATTGGGTTTCCGCGCCCATCCACTCCCTGGAGCCGAGCGCACCGCCATCGGCATCACCGGCAACAAGGGCGAAGTGGAACGCGGCAACATCGAAGCCCTCTCCGGCGTCGCCGAAGTCATTCACGTCACCAAGCCGTATAAACTGGCCAGCCGCGACGTCAAAGAAGAAGACACCATCATCCGGTTCCCCGGAACCGACGCCACCATCGGCGGACGCAATCTTGCCGTGATCGCCGGCCCCTGTTCCATCGAGAGCCGCGAACAGGCCTTCTCCATTGCCGAAAAAGTCGCAGCCTCTGGCGCGCAATTCTTTCGTGGCGGCGCCTACAAGCCCCGCACTTCTCCCTATGCATTTCAAGGTTTGGGTATCGAAGCCCTGCGCATTATGGCCGATATCCGTTCGCGCTTCGGCCTGCGCATCATCACCGAAGCCATCGACAGCGAGAGCCTCGGCCTGGTTGCCGAATGGGCCGACGTGGTGCAGATCGGCGCCCGCAACATGCAGAACTTCTCCCTGCTCAAGAAGGCCGGCAAGCTGCGCAAGCCGGTGCTGATCAAGCGCGGCCTCTCGGCCACCCTGGAAGAGTTCCTCATGGCCGCCGAGTACGTGATGAGCGAGGGCAACTACGAGGTCATCCTCTGCGAGCGCGGCGTGCGCACCTTTACCGACCACACCCGCAACACTCTCGACCTGAGCATCATTCCCGCCGTCCAACGGCTTAGCCATCTGCCCATTCTGGTCGATCCCAGCCACGGCACCGGCCGGCGCGACAGCGTCCTGCCCATGGCCCGAGCCGGAGTTGCCGCGGGCGCTGACGGCATCATCGTCGAGGTCCATGACCACCCCGAAAAAGCTCTCTCCGACGGCCCCCAGTCCATCTATCCGGAACAATTCGCCACCATGATGAACGAACTCGAGCAAATTGCTCCGGTAGTGGGTCGCAGTCTGCCCCGCAGCATCCAGGTTGAGACCGCCAGGGCGTAAACTCATGACCGTCTCTCGCCGTGGCCCCATCCCGAGCGGTACGCATGGCTTTGTCATCGAGCGTGGTCGCACAACCCGCACCCTGACGCTCGGTGGGCCACAAATGCCGGCTGCCCCAGGTTTCGCATCTCAAACCTGGGATTCCGCCAAAGTCCAAGGGAGAGGCCGCCGTTGAGCCGCCGCAAGAGTCCCATGAACCTCAAGTCCACCTCCGCCTGTTTTGTCCCCCTCGCCCTGCTGGCCCTCACGGTCACCGGCTGCCGCTCCCACGACTTCCCGCAGTACCCGGCCAACTATCGCGAATATGCCTACGTCACCAACGGCGGCAGCGGCACCGTCAGTGTCTACGACGTGGTCAACGTGCGCCTGGACCGCGAGCTGCCCGTGGGCCAGCACCCGGTCGCGGTCGCCGCCAGCCCCACCCGCAACGAAGTGTACGTGGTCAACTCGGGTTCTGACGCCGGACAGGGTTCGGTCACCGTCCTCAACGCCGAAAACAACTCCGTCGCGGCCACCATCCAGGTCCATGGGCAGCCGGTTTCCATCGAGATCGCTCCTGCGGGCGACCTGGCCTACGTAGCCAACGCCGGCTCCAACACCATCTCCGTCCTCGACCTCAAGGCCCGCCAGCAGATCGCCGCCATCGGCGCCGGCGAAAAGCCTGTCGCCGCACGTCTCTCGCCGGACGGCAAAACCCTGGTGGTCGCCAACCGCCAGGGCAACAGCGTGAGCCTGGTCGATTTGCCCAGCCGCAGGGTGCGCGCTGTCTTCGAGAACTGCCCCGGCGCATCCGACGCCGTGTTTCTCCCCGACTCTTCCAAAGCGTTTGTGGCCTGTTCCACCGGTCACCAGGTGATGGTCATCGCGCTGGCCCACGCCGAAGTCAGCCCCACCGCTCACCCCGCCAAGTCCAGCCCCTCTCAACCCGGCCCCGCCCAGCCCGACCGCCTGGAAGCGCTGCTCGACGTGGGCCAAGGCCCCGTGAACCTGGCTCTCAAGCCCGACGGCGGCGAACTCTTCGTCTCCAACTCTCTGAGCAATTCGATCTCCGAGATCTACAACGGCACCGACGAAGTCGGCAACACCTACATGATCGGGGACGACCCGGTCCGCGGCCTGGTTTCGAACGACAATTCCAAGCTCTACGTGGCCGGCTTCAACTCCCAGTTCGTCACCGTCTATTCCATCGACGACGGCAAGCGCCTCTACCCCTCCATTCACGTAGGCGACGGTCCAACCGCCCTGGCGTTTTCCTCCTCCGGACTGTTGCTCTTTGCCGTCGATTCCCGCTCCGGCGACGTGGCCGTGGCCCGCACAGCCACGCGTTCCCTCTTCACCCTCCTTCCCGCCGGCCGCAACCCGAATGCCATTGTCATCAAGGCTTTCAAGCTTCCCTAGCTTCCTCCAGGCATTACCGCAAACGTTGTACTCCCAGACCGGAACCGCAATACACTGAATTTGTGCCGGGCTTTCACATTGAACACTTTGGCTGCCGGGCCGCCCGCGCCGATGGCGAAGCGGTGGGCAGCCACTTGCGCGCCGCGGGTCTCTCAGAACTCCAGCCCTCGGTGGCCGACGTGGTGGTGGTCAACACCTGCAGCGTGACGGCCGAGGCCGATCGCGCCGCCCGCGCCTTCATCCGCCGCGCCCACCGCCTCAACCCTCAGGCGCGGATTGTCGTCGCCGGCTGCTATGCCCAGCGCGCACCGGGCGAGCTGGCCGCCCTGCCCGGAGTGGCCGCCGTGGTGGGCAACAGCCACAAGGCCCTGGCGCCCGAAATTGCCCTGCGCCTGGCTCAGTCCCCGGTAAACTCAAGCCCAGTTTCAGATCCCGCGCTGGTTTCCGTGCAATCGCTCCTGGCTGCCAGCATCCGCCCCGCTGTAGCCCCCATCTGGGCCGACGACCGCTTCGCCCACTCTTTTCTTGAAGAGACGCAACTGGTTCCCGCCGCGCAAACCCGGCCCAACCTCAAAATTCAGGAAGGCTGCGGCAATCGCTGCACCTTCTGCGTGATCCCCCAGACGCGCGGCTCCTCCAGGAGCCTCTCCGGTGCAACCGTTCTCCGCCAGGTCGAAGGCTTCGTCGCCGCCGGGGGCAAGGAACTGGTACTCTCCGGAATCAACCTGGGCCGCTGGGGGCGCGACTTTCCGCGTTCCGAGGCCAACTCCGGCGACCTCTCCTCTCCGCGCACGCTGGCCGGCCTGGTGCGCGCGATCTTTCGCCGCACAACGCTCGACCGGCTGCGCCTCAGTTCCATCGAGCCGATGGACTGGGACGCCGAACTGATCAGTTTGATGGCGGAGTTTGGCGGAACGCGCCTCGCCCACCACGTGCATCTGCCCCTCCAGTCCGGCTCCGACGGCGTCCTCCGCCGCATGCACCGCCGCTATCGCCCCTGGCATTACGTGGAGAAGGTAGAAGCCCTGCGGCGCGCCGCCGGGCCGGATCTGACCCTGGGCGCGGACCTGATGGTGGGCTTTCCCGGCGAAACCGACGCCGAGTTCGATCAGACCGTGGCGCTGATTCGCGCCCTGCCCTTCGGCTATTTGCACCTGTTTCCCTTTTCGCCCCGTCCCGGCACGCCCGCCTGGGCCCTCCACGCCGAGCAGCCCGTTCCGGCGCCGGTGGTCGAGGAGCGCATGGCGTCTTTACGCGCCCTTGCGACAGATAAGAGCAAAACCCACCGGAGGGGTTTTGTGGAAAGGGAACTCGAGGTCCTCACCCTGCACACGCCCCCCGCGCTGGAGAGCCAGGGTCGCACCGCTGCCTTGTCGGAGAACTTTCTGCCCGTCGAACTCGATGCCCGCCTGCCCGCCAATCAACTGGTGCGGGCGCGCGTGACCGGACTTTCCGCCGAGGGTGCGCTCCATGCGACCGTGCAAGCCGTCGCCGGTGAATTCTGACCTTTTGGCTGGGCTGAGGGCCGAGCGGGCCGGGACTCAGGGTCCGCAGACCCGCAGCGGCCTTGCCCACAAACCCTCTGTTCCGGAGAACCGGGCAAATGCTATACTCAGTGTGCGTACGTGTGCCCGCGGCAATTCCGGCAGACCCCCGGAAGGTGGGCAGCGGCGACTCTTGGAGGAGCACCATCGCACTCGACAAACGTTCGGCAAAGTCCTTTATCCGCATCAACGACCGTATTCGTGCGCGCGAGATTCGCGTAATTGACGAAAACGGCGAGCAACTCGGCATCCTGCCGCCCTTCGAGGCGCTCAAGATTGCCCGCGAACGCGGCCTTGACCTGGTCGAAGTTTCGCCCAACGCGGTTCCCCCCGTCTGCCGCATTCAGGATTACGGACGCTTCCTCTACGAGAAGGAAAAGAGCGAACGCGCCGCCAAAAAGAAGCAGAAGATTATCGTGATCAAGGAAGTCAAGTTCTCCGTCACCGTGGACGAGCATGACTATCAGACCAAGAAAAATCAGGCGGTCAAATTCCTGGTTGGCGGCGACAAGGTCAAGGCCAGCCTGCGCTTCCGCGGGCGGCAGATGGCTCACCGCGACCTGGGCTACAAGATCGTCAACAAGCTGATCCAGGACATCGGGGATGCCGGCATCGTGGAGTTCATGCCCCGCATGGAAGGCAACGTCCTGCACGCGATCATCGCCCCCTCGAAGAAGCAGGAAGCGCCCAAGCCCAAGCCGCCCGTGGCTCCGCAGCCGCCGGCCGCCGCCGCGCCGCGTCCTTCGGTTTCTCCCGCTCCTCCGGCTCCTCAGGTTCCTCAGGATCCTCCGGTTCCTCAGGCGCAGTAAGCCGCCTGTTTCTCTTGCATGCGCATCGGCCGCCTCTTGGGGCGGCCGGCGTTGTTTGAACGGGTGCGGCCGGCCCCGCCGGCGCCGCAGCCACCCAGCCACCCGGCCCTGGTCGCTCTTCACCCTGGTTTGCGCTATACTGATTGAGGCCCAAAGACGGCAGAGAAGCCCCTGTCTAACGGGTTCTGCGGCGGGGCCACTCAGCCCAGCCGAAAAACGAGAAGAAAATGCCCAAGTTGAAGACCCATACGGGCGCGAAAAAGCGCTTCGCAAAAACTGGCACCGGCAAAATCAAGCGGCACCAGACCAAGACGCGGCACATCCTTACGTCGAAGTCGCCCAAGACCAAGCGGAAACTGGGAAAAACTCTCATGGTTTCCGACGGCGACTACTTGAAGGTAGCGCGCATGATTCCCTACGCCTGATTGCTGTGCCGCCTCCTGAAAGAGGCGGCGCTTCAGGGCCCCGGCAAACGCGTTACTCGGGCCCCCGGCATTCCGGACAACTTTCCTCCCCGGATGCCGAGAAATCCAGGCTTGCATGAGCGAGTGAAGAGGTTTACCGCCCTGCCCCCACGGGTTCGGGCCTCCTGCCTCCAGCCGCGATGACCACGAACGCAAAACGGAGAATACCCAATGCCCCGCGTAAAACGCAGTACCAAGCGGAACGACCGCCGCAAAAAGATTCTTGACCGAGCCAGCGGCTACTTCCTCACCAAATCCAAGCTCTACCAGGCAGCCCAGGAAGCCGTCGAACGCGGCCTCAAGTTCGCCTACACCGGCCGCAAACAGAAGAAGCGCCAATTCCGCTCTCTGTGGATCGTCCGCATCTCGGCCGCAGCCAAGCTGAACAACTTCAGCTACTCGCAGCTCATCAACGGCCTCAAGAAGGCTGGCGTCGAGCTGGATCGCAAAATCCTCTCCGACATCGCCATCAAGGACGCCGCCGGCTTTACTGCTCTGGTCGAGAAGGCCAAGTCCACGCTCGCCGCAGAAAACACGGCAGCGTAAGAGCGAGTCAGCAAGTCAGCGAAACGGCCCGGGATCCTCAGGATTCCGGGCCGCTTGCTTTTGGAATCAATAAGCGCTCGATTTCCCTTTCGAGCAGCCTCACTTCCCAAGCGGCAGCGATTCCTGGCTCAACCTTCATTCGTCTGGCCTCAGGCTCGCGATGCGAAGCGGTTGCCCCACGCAGTGGTTTATCCTGACCATTACGCATATGAGTGAAGACATCCCTAATCTGACGGCATTTGACGACGCCGCGCTGGACCGGGCCTTTGCGGCGGTAGAGCGCCAGGCGCGAGAAGCAGCAGCGGCAGTGGACGGCGAGGCGGCCGCAGAGGCTTTTCGCCTGGAGTGGCTGGGCCGCAAGCAGGGCCGGTTAAACCTGGTCTCAGGCCGCTGGCTCAAAGCCGCGCCCCCTGATGCCAAGAAAGCTCTGGGCGTGCGCTTCAACGCCCTGAAGGCGCTGGTCGAGCAGTTGTTGGACCAGGCCGCGGGCGCGGGTCCGACCGACGCGGCGCTCAAGGCCGAGGCCATCGACATTACCCTGCCCGGCACCGAGCGGCTCACCGGCGCCGAGCACCCCATCACCCGCACGCTGAACGAAATCACCAGTGTTTTTGCGGCGCTGGGCTATTCGGTAGGCGTGGGGCCGGAGGTCGAAACCGACTTCTATAACTTCGAGAGCATGAACTTTCCGCCCGGCCATCCGGCCCGCGACACGCAGGACACGCTGGTGATTGCCAACCAGGAGCGCCGGCCTCAGCGGGATCGCCTTCTGCTGCGCACGCACACTTCGCCCGTGCAGATGCGGACCATGGAGTCGCAGCCGCCTCCGGTGCGCATCGTGATTCCCGGCAAAGTCCATCGCAATGACGCGACAGACGCCACGCACTCGCCGATCTTCCACCAGGTGGAAGGCCTCTGCGTAGACACCAACATCACCTTCAGCGATCTGAAGGGCACGCTGGACCACGCCATGAAGGCGCTGTTCGGTTCGGCCGTGAAGACGCGCTTTTTTCCCTCGTTTTTCCCCTTCACCGAGCCCAGCGCCGACGTGCAGATCAGTTGCATCTTCTGCGGCGGCAAGGGCTGCCGCAAATGCAAGGACTCGGGCTGGATCGAGTTGCTGGGCTGCGGCATGGTGGACCCCGTGGTCTTTGCATTCGCTGCGGAAAAGCAGCCGGGCTACGACTCGAAGAAGATTTCCGGCTTCGCCTTCGGCATGGGCGTGGAACGCATCGCCATGATGAAGTACGGTATCAGCGAGATCGGGCAGCTTTATGCCGGAGATATGCGATTCTTGGGACAATTTGTCTGAGAATTGCAGCAAGTTAGCGTGCGCTGCGCGCACAATTGCGAGCTAGCAAGTTAGCTGCAGTGATAAGGGAGCAGACGGTAATGCCCAGAACCAGGCATTTTAGGGATTTGGTGGTCTGGCAGAAAGCGATGGATCTGGCTCGCCAGGTCTATCTTCAGACGGAAGAGTTTCCCAAGGCGGAGACCTTTGGCTTGCGAATGCAGATGCGCCGCTCCGCAGTTTCAGTGGCTAGCCATACCGCCGAAGGGCACGGAAAGCTGACGGACGCGGAATTGCGGAAGTCGCTGGGGTCGGCGCGAGGTTCGCTTTATGAATTTGAGACGCAAAACGAGTTGGCCTGCGGACTGGGGTTTATTGCAGACGATTCCAGCCTGAAATTGCTCGAGCTTGCAACGGAGACCGCTAAACTCATCAACGGTCTATTGGGCGTATTGGAACCCTGATATCGCTCCGGCGAAACCGGCTAACTCGCTAACTTGCAATTGTGCGCGCAGCGCACGCCAACTAGCTAACAGGAATACCCATGAAAATACTTTCGAAATGGCTTAGAGCTTATCTGCCGGGATTGCCGGTAAACGATGCGCAACTGGCAGAAGACCTCACCCTGCGCGGCATTGCTGTCGACGGCACATACGATCTGGGGCCGGGCAACGGCTCGTACTTCGAGATGGACATCACCACCAACCGTGTGGACGCCATGAATCACTATGGCGTGACGCGGGAGGCTGCGGCGATCTATGGGTTGGCGCTGCCTGCGCTGGAGTATGCACCGCCCGAAGCCCGCCCGTCCGGCCAGGATTTTCCCGTGCGCATCGAGGCCCAGGACGCCTGCGGTCGCTTCACGGCGCGGGTGCTGCGCGAGGTGAAGATTGCCGACACGCGCGACTGGTTCGCGGGAGCAGAGGTCTCCACGTACTTTGGCCTGCTGGAGCAGAAGTGCATCTCAAACGCCGTCGACGCCACCAACTATGCCTGGCTGGCGATGGGTCAGCCCACACACGTCTTCGATCTGGACAAGATCGAGGGCGGCATCGTGGTGCGCCGCGCCAAGAAGGGCGAGCGGCTGAAGACCCTGGACGGCGTGGAGCGCACTCTCGATCCCGAAGACCTGGTGGTGGCCGACGAAGTCAAGGCTCTTGGCCTGGCCGGCGTGATGGGCGGTTGGGACACCATGATTACGCCTTCGACCACGAATGTTTTGGTTGAAGCGGCGTGGTTCGATCCAGTGGCGGTTCGCCGGACGGCGCGCCGCCACGGCCTGCACACCGACGCCAGCCATCGCTTCGAGCGCGGCGCGGATTTCAACGCTGCGCCGGTAGCTTCGGCGCTGGTCGCGAGCATTCTGCTGGCCAGCGGCGGATGGATTGAAGGCGATCTGGTAGACGTGCGTGTTCCCGCCATTGAATCTCGGACCGCCAGCCGCAAGCCGATCGAGTTGGCGCTGAGTGAAGTCCATCGGATTCTTGGCACGACGATCGACGACGAAGGCATTACCGCCGCGACCGTCGAAGTGGTGCTGAAGGCTCTGGGGTGCGGGCTAGCGGAGTTAGCAAAAGCGAAGGACAATTCCGCCTGGCTGGTGACCCTGCCCAGTTGGCGCCTGGATGTGGAGCGCGAGATCGATCTGATTGAAGAAGTCGCGCGTGTTTACGGCTACAACCGCTTTGCCAACACGCTTCCCGCCTTTGGCGAAGGAGTGCGCGCGCTGCCCTGGGCGGAACGCGAAGCCACCGTGCGCCGCACGCTTCTGTCAGCCGGATTCCACGAGGCCATTGCCAGCACCTTCTGTTCGGCGGCCGAGGCCGCGCTGACCGCGCCGCAACCCGGCCTGGTTGTGCCTTTGGGCAATCCCCTCAGCGAAGAGGCAGGTGTGATGCGGCCGTCGCTGGTGCCGGGAATGCTGTCCATGGTGGCCGGCAACCTTCATCGCGACGTGAGCGATGTGCGGCTCTTCGAGCTGGGCACGGTCTTCAGCGGAACTACCGAGAAGGTGGACGAGCGGCCCGCGCTGTCCTTTGGCGCCGTGGGCAGCCTGCCGGAGCAGGGAGCGCTGCATGCCGGGCGCGTCCTCGATTTCCACGATGTGAAGGGCGTAGTCGAGCAGGTGGTGGGCCGCTTTCAGGCGCGCTCCGTGTATTTCGACTGCTTTCCTGCCGAGGCGGGCCTCACGCCGGAGTGGCTGCATCCCTATCGCTCGGCCCGTGTGGCTGTCGCAGGCGAAACGGTGGGCTGGTTCGGCCAACTGCATCCCCGCGAACAAGCGGCGCGCAAGCTCAAGGAACCGGTGCTGGTGGGCGAACTCTACCTGGATCGGCTGTACAAATTGCCGCTCGCCAAGCCCGCGGCCCGCGAAATCTCCCGCTTCCAGCCCGTTCGCCGCGATTTCTCCCTGGTTCTGGGCGAGAACATTGCATGGGAGAAAATTGACCGCGCACTGGCCGGCTTGCAGATCCCCGAGATGGTGGAGTGGCGCGCGCGCGAAGTCTTTCACGACGCCAAACTGGGCCAGGGCGAGTACGCGCTGCTGCTGGGCGCGACCTTCCAGGCTCCCGACCGCACTCTCCGCGAAGAGGAACTAACCCGCTTCCAGGCGCAGGTGGTGGAGGCTGTTGGCAAGGTAGGCGCCCGCCTGCGCAGTTAGGCTGGAAACCGGCTCGACTGGCGCTATACTTGCACGGACAAGGTAGGTTTTGTTGGAGGTTTTAGCGATGTCGCAGTTTACCTGGGAGCCGGAAGCCGTCGAAGAAGCGCAGCCGGAATTGGAAATGCAGGAGCCGGTAGCGGAGTCGATTGAGCAGCCGATTGATGAGTCGGTGGCGGAGCCGGTCGAAGAGTCCGGTGCCCTGGCCCTGAGCGTGGACGAGTTCTCGGCCTTGGAGGAGCGGATTCTGCGCGCCGTGAACCTGGTCAAGCGCGAGCGTCTGGCCCGCGCCGATGCCGAGGAGCGCGCCAACCAGGCGGAAGAGCAACTCCGCCAGCAGATGCCCCTGGCAGATCGTTTGCAAGAGGAAGTCAACCTGCTGCGCACCGAGCGCAACCAGGTGCATCAGCGCGTCGAGAAGCTCCTGGCGCAACTGGATGCGCTGGAACTGTGAGGTAAAGCTTGGCTGAAGCCACAACTCAATCCGGAAGCGCGGCAGGCTACGTCACGGTCAAAATCTACGACCAGACCTATCACCTCTCCGGCCAGAACCCGGAGCACATCCGCCGCCTGGCCGCGTCGGTCGACGCCAAAATGCGCGCGGTGGCAGCCCGCGGACGCACCGTGGACTCGCTCCGCGTCGCCGTCCTGGCCGCGCTGAATCTGGCCGACGAGCTTTCCCAGGCGCTGGGACAGTCCGCACCCGGCGAGGTCCATTCTGGCCATGAGCGCGCCGCCAACCTGCGCGGACTGCTGGACCAGGTGCTCGAGGACGAGCGCAAGACCGGATCGTAAACGGACCCTGTGCCGTGGTTGCCTCCCGGTGGAAGCCAACCGCTCGCTCTTGGCTCGATGGAGGTGCGGTTTGCTTTGGTCGCCGTTTACCGTTTTGGGCGCGACCTTCCCGAAATGAAGGGAAGAAACCGTACCACACCGTGCCATGCCAATACAAGACTTGTAATTCTCCGCCGGGACCCATACTATCCGCAATAGAAACCGGCCTGCAAAGCAGGTGGGCGATCAACGCTGGTTGAACCAACATTCAATGAACAGGGGCTCAACTCGACAATCGGTTCTGTGTGCCGTGTCCGCCAGTCCGGAATGCCTAATGAACCGCGGAGAGCTCCACCGTCTTAGGACGGGTTCACCAGCGCATCAACCACGGCCCAGCGGGCCGGATTCTACCCTTCCTTGCAACCCCTGAAAGTACGTCCCAAGACTGGATGCCGTATTCTGACACTGGTGCATCCAGTCCTCTTCCACATCGGTTCGCTCCTCATCCCGTCCTATGGCGCCTCGGCTGCCGTTGGCGTGCTGCTGGCGCTGTTTCTGGCGCAGCACACGGCGTCGAGCGCGGGCGTAGCCCCCCACCAGGTCTGGAATCTCTGCATCACGGCGTTATTCACAGCCCTGGCCGGTTCGCGGCTGCTTCTGGTTGCGCTCAACTTCACCGCTCTCCGCGTTCATCCCGGGTGGCTTCTGGCTCTGGCCATGATTCATCACCCCGTGCTGGCTGCTTTCGCCGCTGGGTCGGCCGGCGTGGCGGCGCTCGTCTATGGCCGCTGGCAGAAGATGCCGTTCGGGGCCACCGCCGACGCCCTGGCCGCGCCCCTGGCCCTGGGATTGGCCTTCGAGCAACTAGGCGCCCTCATGGCCGGCTCCGGTTATGGCGTGGAAGCCGGCTCCGGACTCGCGGCGCGCTGGGCAGTGACCTATTCCAATCCCCTGGCTGCGCTGTGGAGCGGCGTTCCTCTCGGTATTGCACTGCATCCGGTGCAGGCCTACGCCGCGCTTGCCTTCCTCACCCTCGCTGCGCTCCTGCTGGTCTGGCTCCCGCAGCGCCGCCAACAGGGCGATGCCGCTGGACTCTTCCTGCTGGGGTCGGGCGTGGCCATTTATTTCACTGAGTTCTGGCGCGACCCCGAGGGACGGGGCACTCTGCTGGGCGGCGCGCTCAACGGCCCCCAGGCAGCGGCGGTCCCCATGGTTGTGGCGGGCGCTCTGCTGCTGCTCGAACGCAAAGCATCGCGCACACGTACGGAATCCGATAGCGAGGCCGCTCATGGCTAAGAAAACAGCGGTAAAACGCGTAAAGGCGACGGGCAGCGCTTCCAGCCCTGCCATCCGCACACCCAAATCCACTCAACCTTCAATTTCCAAAGCAAGCTCGTTTGTGCACTCTCCAGTCATTGAGCCCGTCCCCGCCATCCCTGAACCCACTCCGGTGCGCACCATCGATGCGCCGGTGGAAGCGGCCGGACAGCGGCTCGACCAGTTCCTGACCGCGCAAATCGAAGGCGTCAGCCGCTCGCGAGTGCAACTGCTCATGGAGCAGGGCGGCGTGCTGGTCGATGGCGTGCGCGAAAAAGCCTCGCTGAAGCTGCGCGGCGGCGAGCACATCGAGGTGACCGGCGAGGCCCATCCCGAGCCCCTCAAGGCCACCGCGGAAGACATTCCCCTGGACGTGGTCTATGAGGACGCCGACCTGGCCGTGGTCAACAAGCCGGCCGGCATGATGGTGCACGCTGGCGCTGGCCAAAATGAAGACGCCCGCAGCAAGGGAACCCTGGTGAACGCGCTGCTCTTCCGCTTCAAAAAGCTTTCTTCGACCGGCGGCGATCTGCGCCCCGGCATCGTCCACCGGTTGGACAAGGACACCAGCGGCCTCATCGTCGTGGCCAAGAACGACCGCACCCATACGGCCCTGGCCGAGCTGTTTTCCTCGCGCCAGATCAAGAAGACTTACATCGCGCTGGTCGAGGGCGTCGTGGAGCGGCCCAAGGGCACCATCAACGCCTCCGTCGGCCGCGATCCGCTCCACCGCACCCGCATGACCGCCAAGCCCCAGGAAAATGCCCGCACCGCCGTCTCCCACTACGAAGTGGTGCGCCGGCTGGTCACGCGCTTCGGCAAATTCACCCTGGTCAAGGTGCACATCGAGACCGGCCGCACCCACCAGATTCGCGTGCACATGGCGTCGATCAACCATCCGGTCGTCGGAGACACGCTCTATGGCGGATCGGGGCAGTTGACCGATCAGGTCGCTTCGCAGGCCGCGCAGTCCAAGTCCGCCCGCCGCAATTCAAATCCCGAGCGTTTGCGCCTGGGACGCAACTTTCTGCACGCCGCGCAACTCGAGTTCCCCCACCCCAAAACCGGCAAGTTGCTGCAACTGGAAGCGCCGCTGCCCGCTGAACTGGAGAGCTACCTGGCCCTCCTTGAAGCCGCGTCGGCGAGCCCAAAGGCATAACCGCCGGGAGCACTGGCACGAACCACGGTTGCGATTGATAAAATGAGGACGCTATGAACAGGAAGATTTCAGGATTCGTGCTCGCTGTGGCGTTTACAGCGGCCGCTCTCGACGCACAGCAACCCGCGGCCCCTCCCGCGGCTCCACCTGCCGCCCAGCCCGCGCCGGCAGCGGCTGCACAAACTCCATCCGCCGCGGCCGCCGATCAGCAGATCGATGCCAATGCACCCGTCGTGCATTTGAATGCCAATGAGGTTAACCTCATCTTCACCGTTACCGACAAGCACGGGCACTATATTCCCAACCTGCGCCAAAGCGACTTTGCCCTGCTCGACGACCAGAAGGCGCCCTCCAAGGTCACCTCCTTCCGGCAGCAGATCAACCTGCCCCTGCGCGTGGGCATCGTCATCGATGCCAGCACCTCCATCCGCACCCGCTTCCAGTTTGAGCAGCAATCGGCCAGCGAATTTCTGCTGTCGGTCATCAAGGCCCGCAGCGATCGCGCTTTCGTGATGGGCTTCGACTCCACGCCGACCATCGAGCAGGACTGGACCAACAACCTGGATGGTCTGCAAACAGGCATCAACCGCCTGCGCCCCGGCGGTGGCACCGCGCTCTTTGACGCCGTCTACACCGCCTGCCGCGACAAGCTGCTGGATGTATCCCGCGGCCAGGAGCCTGTGCGCAAGGCCATGGTGCTCATCTCCGACGGAGAAGACAACCAGAGCCGCGTCCGTCCCGACGAGGCTGTCAAAATGTGCCAGCGCGCCGAGACCATCATCTACGCCATCAGCACCAACTGGACGCCCACCCGCGGCCAGGGCGACAAGGCGCTGTCGCAGATGGCCGATGCCACCGGTGGCCAGGTCTTCTTTCCTCCCACAGCCGAGGAAATGTCAAACAGCTTCCACGACATCGAAGAGGAACTGCGCAGCCAGTATGCGCTGACCTATGTGCCGGCGGATTTCAAGTATGACGGCGGATTCCGCCCCATCTATCTCTATAGCAACGACCGGCGTTACCAGGTCCGCGCCAAGAAGGGCTACTTCGCGCCGCGCCAGTAACAAAGCCTGCAGTTGGTCGGTAGCCCACCTGCCCGTAGAAGTCAGCCCAACCACAGAAAATGGGTGCCCCAGCTGGCAGGAAAAGTCAGGCCAACCACAGAAAATGGGTGCCCCAGGTGACGGGATAAGTCGGCCCAACCAAAGAAAATGGGTGCCCCAAGTGACGGGATAAGTCGGCCCAACCACAGAAAATGGGTGCCCCAGGTGCCTCGCTTTTGGGCACCTGGGAAACCACAGACCTTGGCAGGCCGGTTTTGCTCTTCCCGACATGTGTCGTGATGAGTAGACCGGGCGGGTGGCTCCGGTCCCGATCATCGTTTCCAAGGGCCGGGGATATCGATACGATGCAAGCGCCGACGCCAATTCGTCTGCCATATACCCCTACGACGCCACCCCACGCTTCTCTTTTCAGCGAAGCGTCTGCCATACCCTCAAATTCCACCGGCAAAGAACGAGACTCAGAATCAGCCAATGCCTACTTTGGACCCTGCGAATTCGCTCTGAGCCTGGCAAGGTCCCTTTGCGTAGATTTCAGCCCCATCCGCGCATAATGTCTTTACGGAAGCTCTGCATAAGTTCGCTTTGTAACAGGGCATGCCTTTAGTCGTGCCGTAAGTGGCACAAAAGGAGTGGGCTTTAGCCCCTGAGGGAAAGTAGTTAGAAAATCGGACACTTGATCAGAGGTTCTTCAAGCACCACCCTTCAGCTCGTCCCGTTTCAGAACAGGACCGCCCTCTGCTGTCCGCATTTGCTCCACCCTTCGATTCTTTCTCTTCATCTCTCACCGATTTCTCCCCCCATGCGATGAAATAGACGAGTGCGATTCCAAGAGTTCTCCAATGCGCTCGCCGTCACGGCATCGTCTTTCTGAGCGGATGCCGCCAGGGGCGCCAGGGAATCGGACAGGCCGCGGCAAGGCTGTGCGGACAGGGGGGATGCGGTGATCCGGCAGGCAATATCGTGTGACATCTGTGGAACGGAGAAGAAACAGACCAACCACTGGTTTGTGGCCCACGACCAGGGGGGAGAGTTGCGGGTCAGCGGTTGGAGTTCCCGCAATCGCTTGCGTCCGGGGACAAAGCACCTGTGCGGGCAAACCTGCCTGCACAAGCTGGTGGACGAGTTTATGGCCAGAACGCTGGCTGGGCGCGTACAGCCGCCCGCGGCGGAAGGGGCCAAGGCCGGGGAACAGACCCCGGGCATCGACGCCAGCTTGACCTCGGGCGCAGCCTATCAGGACCAGGACTTCGAATCCTCAGCGCGGCTGATTGAGACGCCCGCTCCGCCTTCCGTGTCCCGGCCGCCGCTGCGGATGCCCGAACTGGTGCCCGCGGCGTCCAGGGCGCATGCGGCCGAAGCCGTCGTCACGCCGGAGGAGCCCCCCCGCTATACTTCGCGCAACTGGCGCGCCGAAGCTTGGGAGCGCGAACGCGATCGGGAGTTGCACGGCGCCGAGCGACCTTCAGAGATCTCCGCCCGCCGCCGTTCAAATTGACGGCAAATGCAATCGGATTGTGAGGCTGTCGTGTGGATGGATTTGGTTCTGTTTCTTCTGGCCCTGTTTCCGCTGGCCTTCTCCAACCAGGTTGCTTGCAATGAAATGGAAGACAACCGCGGCCCGAGCTGACTCGATCACTCACTGACTTGTTGAGTTCCTGCCCGCGCCACCAGGCGCAGAAAATCGCTCTCTCCGAGGATGCGAATAGCCTGTCCTCTGGCCATGAGCTGTTCCGCCATCAAGTGCTTTGAACTCTTTTGAGGACCGGTCCTCCTCTGCAGAGTCCGTCCGCCCACCACCAGCAAGGTGGTGTGCCGGTTGACGCCACTTTCCACCGAGCATCCAGCGGCTGCGGCCGCGTCGGCGGCTTCAGGCCGGGAAATCGACAACGATCCGGTAAACACCAGAACTTCGCCGAATAACTCACCTTCCGGATTGCCCTCTCTCCTGACTTGCTCCGGATAACTTCTCACACGCCTTGGCGCAGGTACGGTGGACACAATTGGTTCCGCTGCGCGGACAAGCCACTGCCGGGGGCTGAGTCCGGTTTCGGCCATGGCGCGGAGCACCAGCAAGCCGGCGCATCGCGCATCTTCAAGCGCATCGTGGGCCTGATAGACGATGCCAAAATGCCGCGCCAGGTTGGTGAGCCCGTACCCCGCCTTGGAAAACTGCGGCCACGCGATCCGGACCACGCGCGTCGAATCGAGCCAGGTGTATTCGCAGCTTTCCATGTGGGAGCGGTCGCAGGCCTTGCGCAGGGCGATGCGGTCGAAGGTGGTGTGAGATACGACAATACAGTCACGCAGCCGGGAGTGGATTTCGGGAAAAACCTCTTCCCATGTGGGCGCATTCCGCACCTGATCCTCGTCAATGCCATGGATGGCCACGTTGAAGAAATTGAAATCGTCCTCCGGGTTAACCAAAGTTACCCATGAGTCAACTAACTTGCCGTCACCAAAAGATGCAATGCCGACCTGGCAGATGCTGGACGAATCCGGGTTGGCCGTTTCAACATCGATCACTACGAAATCCACTTGTCTTTTATCCCCATGGTTGAGATTTGATTTGAGTGAAGCTCCAAAGGTATCACTCTCTAGCCCGTTGCCGGCCCGTTTTCAAGCAGCGCCATCAGTCCTGCTTCGTCGATCACTGGAACCTTGAGTTCTCGCGCCTTGTCGAGCTTTGAGCCGGCGTCTTCCCCGGCCACCACGTAACTGGTTTTCTTGCTTACCGACCCGGCAGTCTTTCCGCCCGCCGCCTCAATCTTCGCCTTCGCCTCGTCGCGGGTCAGCGTCGGCAGCGTGCCCGTCAGCACAAACGTGAGTCCCGCCAACTGTGTGGCGCGCAGTTTTTTCTCCGCGGTCATATTCACGTCCGCGGCTTTCAGACTCGCGATCAGCGCCAGGTTGGCCGGTTGCGCAAAAAACTCCAGAATCGCCTGCGAAATACGCGGGCCCACCTCTTCAACCCGTTCCAACTCCTCGGCGGATGCGGCCTCCAGGGCTTCGATGGAGCCGAACTCCTCGGCCAGCAATTCGGCCGTGCGCTCGCCCACAAAGCGAATCCCCAGGCCCATCAGCACCCGCGCCAGTCCCGCGCGCTTGGACCCTTCAATCTCCGCCAGCAGGGCGCGCGCCGATTTCTCAGCAAATCGGTCGAGACCCATCAACTCTTCCTCGGTGAGCTGGTAAAGATCGGCAACGCTCCGGACCAATCCGCGATCCAGCAACTGCTGTACCACCGCTTCGCCCAGGCCCTCGATCTTCATCACGTTGCGATGGCCAAAGTGGAGCAGCGTCTCGCGCAGCTTGGCCGGGCAGTCGGCGTTGACGCAGCGATAGTCCACTTCGCCTTCTGCGCGGACCACCTGCGAATTGCACTCGGGGCAGACGGAAGGGAAGGTGAACGCCAGCGCTCCACGCGGATGCTCCTGGTCCTCGATCACCTCCACCACCTTGGGAATCACGTCGCCGCCGCGCTCCACCTTCACCCAGTCGCCCAGCTTCAGCCCCAGGCGCTCAATAAAGTCCGGATTGTGCAGCGTGGCGCGGCTCACCGTGGTGCCGCCGATGAAGACCGGCGTCAGTTCTGCCACCGGCGTCAGCTTGCCGGTGCGTCCCACCTGCACGGTAATCGCGGTCATCTGCGTTACGCCGGACTTGGCCGTGAATTTGTAGGCGATGGCCCAGCGCGGCGCGCGGCCCGTGTAGCCGAGGCGCTGTTGCGTGGCCTGCGCGTCCACCTTGAAAACTACGCCGTCAATCTCGTAGCCCAGCGCCGAACGCTTCGCCTCGGCGTCGTCGATGAACGCCGTCATCTCCTCTACGGAGGTCACCAGCTTGCGGTGCGCGTTGACGCGGAAGCCGAGCGAAGCCAGCGCATCCAGCGTGGCGCGCTGTCCCTCTGGCCAGAAGTCTCCATCCACGAGGAGAAAGTAAGCGTAAACGTCGAGGCGCCGGTTGGCCACAATGCTCGGCTCCAGCGTGCGCAGCGTTCCGGCGGCGGCGTTGCGTGGATTCACAGCGGCGGGAAGGCCCTGCTGTTCGCGCTCCTCGTTCAATCGTTCAAAAGCGGCCTCGGGCATCACCGCTTCGCCGCGCACTTCGAAGGCCTGCGGTAGGCCGGCCTTCTTCAGCTTGTCCGCCGAAACCGTGAGCGGCACGCTGCGGATGGTGCGAATGTTCGAGGTCACATCCTCGCCGATTTGGCCGTCTCCTCTCGTAATGCCGGTGACAAAGCGCGCGCCGCCATTCGGAGTGGGCCCGTAGCGCAAGGCCACGCTCAGGCCGTCCATCTTGAACTCGGCCACATACTCGACAGGCAGGTTGCCGGCCAGTTCGCGCACGCGTTGGTCCCATGCGGCCAGTTCCTCTGCGGAGTAGGCGTTGTCCAGGCTCAGCATGGGCCGCGAGTGCGCCACCTTCTTGAAGCCCTCGGCAGGCTTGCCGCCCACGCGCTGCGTCGGCGAGTCGGGAGTCAGCAGATCCGGGTGCTCTTGCTCAATGCGCTTCAGTTCGTTCATCAGCGCGTCGTACTGGGCATCGGTGATCTCCGGCGTGTCCAGAACATAGTAAAGGTGCTCGTGGCGGCGCAGTTCTGCGCGCAACTCTTCGGCGCGCTCGGCCGGATTCAAGGGTGGGGTTTCAATTTCGCCCATGGAGGGGATTATAGGAGGCCACGGCGTGGGTCAGGATAGTATGGTTGGCAGAACGCCATGGAACCTGTCACCCACTTTCTAACCGGAGCCTGTATCGGCCGCGCAGGGCTGAACCGCAAGACGGCCTACGCCACCGTGGCTGCCGTCCTCGCCGCTGAAGCCGCTGACATCGACATTTTGTGGGGCCTGGCCGGGCCGGTCGAGGAGTTGAAGCACCATCGCGGCATCACTCACACCTTCCTGGCTGCGCCGATTGTGGCCGGAGTGGTGGTGGGCGCTGTGTGGCTCTTCGATTACTTGCGAAAACGTCGCCGAGCCGCAGTTCTCCGTAAGATTAAAGCGCCCACGCGGTCGGCGGATGCTCCTGTTCCCAGGGAGCCGCAACCGATCCATTGGGGCTGGCTCTATCTAACGGCCTTGATCGCCGCTCTCAGCCACCTGCTGCTCGACTGGTCCAACAACTACGGCCTTCGCCCCTTCTTTCCATTCAACCCGCGCTGGTATGCGGGCAGCTTTGTCTTCATTGCCGAGCCGGTGCTGTGGGCGCTGTTTTTCCTCGCTTTGGTCGTGCCCTGGCTCCTGGGGCTGGTGGGCGGGGAAATCGGCGCACGGCGCACCCCGTTTCGCGGACGGGGCTGGGCGATTTTCGCGCTCTCCGGGATGGTTCTGCTCTGGGGCTGGCGATGGGCAGAGCACGCGCACGCGCGGGCGCTGGTCGACAACACGCAGATCGCCGCGGCCCCTGTGAAGCGCGTTGCCCTGGAACCTTATCCCGTCGATCCCTTCCGCTGGCACGCGATTCTCGAAACTGCGGATTTTTACCAGACCGCCGAAGTGGACACTCTTACCGGCTCCATCGAGACCGATCCCACCGACGATGTGTTCTTCAAGCCGCCAGTGACCGCGGCCACTCAGGCCGCCAAGCGCACCCCGCTGGGCCAGGTCTATCTGGATTGGGGAACATGGGCCGTGGTGCGGGACGCGGGACAAAAGCCAGTGCCCGGCTTTGACCCTCCGCAGCTAGCGCCGGGTCGAACCTGGACCACGGTCGAGTTCACCGACCTGCGCTTCGCCTACTCGTTTCTGGGCGCGGGCAGGGCACCGGAGCGTTCGCCGCTGGGTGGATGGGTCTACATTGTGGACGGCCGCGACGATGCCGGCGAGGGAATGGGCGGCCGGGTGCAGCGCTAGAGCGGTTCCACAATTGCTGTACCCCGAAACCACCTCTGCTGAGTGGCCTTTTCCTTAAGAAAAGGCCACCTTGCAATGAACTCGTAAGGGCACGTGAATTGTGGAACCGCTCTAAATTCGCCGCACCCGGCTGGACCGGCATTCGACCTTGTTATTGCGCCGCCCGTTGAGCGTCCCGCAATTCGTTCAGAGTTGGCTGTGCGGGAAAGTGAAAGTTCTGGATCGTCAGGCTGGTTTGCAAGCGGCGAATTGCTTTGTATTGAGTAAAGGTGACAGGCGTGCCGGGGTCCAGCATCCGCACAGCGCCACCCACGCCATCTCTTCCCCGGTAGGAAGTGAACCCAAAATCCCGCACGGGAACGATATGCATCTCTCCAGGGTTGCCTTCGAGCGATCCCATCCAGTAGCTTCCCGGTTCCACCTGGTTTCCCTGGCTGTGGTATCCCACCTGCCCAGTGCTGATCAGGGTAAGCTGAGGCATCCGCACGGCCGACCTGCAGTTGATCATGCCCAGATCCTTGACCCATGTACAGAGGCCAAATTCGGGCACCTGCACCTCCTGCTGCGACAGCGGAACTGTGGTCGCCCTGGCTGCCTTGATCTGGGTCATCGCCAGCTCCAGGTGAACCGTGACCGGCGTGGATTTGTACTTGTCGTAGACCGCGGACGGAACGGTAATGTCCGCGGATCCGAATTGATCTCCGGGAAGATACTTGATATAGGCACTCTGCCACTTCGAACTCCAGTGGAATCCATCTGGCGCCTCGATCGTGGCCCGCACGCCTTCAGAAGCGATTCCGTCTCCTGCCGAAATTCCCGATAACTCCAGAGGAACTCGTATCCGGTACGTCTTGTTTCCATTCATGTTGTTGGAGCCGATCAGTGAACCGGAATCAGTGGGGCGCAGCACAGATGGGCTGTGGGTAAACTGCACCGGTGCACTGGCGCCAGCAACCGGGTAGGCGCGATTGATCATCCATTGGTCGGGCGCGAGGAACGCTATCGCGCACAGCAGCACCGGGAAGGCAATCAGCAGCGAACGCGAGAGCCAGGTTTTGCGCAGACTGAACTGCAACAGCACCGCCGCGGCGCAGAGGACGATCTCCAGCACCGGGGTGATAAGTCCGCTCCCAGGGCTGGACATCTGGTTCGTGGTCGCCAGGGCCGAGACGGTAACCGCCGCGCCGAAGACCAGCAGAGCACCCAGAAGTGTCAGCGTCATGCGGGAAAAGCTCGAGGTCACGGTGGCGATGGCGATCAGCGGCAGAACCACCGTGGCCGTCATGATCAGCAGATTAGCAAGCAGCCCCGGAATGTTCGGCTGAAGTCGAAAGCCCTCTTCCGCCAGCAGTACGCACTGCGCCAGAAAAATGGGCAGATAGACGAACGCCACCACAAAGAGCAGCTTGGCGGTAAGGAGGCTCGTCCATTCGTAGGGCCGCGTGATCCAGAACTGGGTGTCGCCTACCAATCGCTCCTCGTGGACGGCGCGCGCGATCAGCAGCCACCAGCCAACCGGGATCAGGACAACCAGAAAGCCGAAGAGCGTCGTCAATAACCCGAGAGTCCCGCCGAAACTGGCGGCGCCATCGTTGCGCATGGATACCGCCCAGATGTAGCTGTGGATGAGGACAAAGGCCGCAACCAGCGCCAGCAGGGTGAGGATCTCTGGCCAGAAGCGGCGGACGTCCTTGGTGAAGATGTGCAGGATCTGCTTCATGCGCGTGCCTCCTGGGGTGCGGTCCGGTTGGAAGTGGACGCGGCTGAATCGCGTCCGTTTTTGGCGATCGCCAGAAAAATAGAGCGCAGCGTCATCGGGTCGAACGAGCTGTCGCGCGCCGCGGGAAAAATCTCCGCAAGTTCCTTCTGCGCCACATCCTCTTCATAGCCGCTATGCACAAAGCGGACCAGGCAATCGACGGTCTGGGGCTGGAGCCACGCGGCGGGAAGGTTCTCCGGCAGCGCCTGCGGCTTGTCCAGCGTCACGGTCACTTCGCGGAAGCGGCCACTCAGCACCTGCATCTCTTCTGAGAAGAGCAGCCGGCCCTGTTCCAGGTAGCCCACGTGGCTTGAGAAGCTTTCAATCTCCGCCAGGTCGTGCGAGGAGAGAAAGATGGTGGTCTCCGGTGCGCGCTCCAGCAGGCATTCGATCAGCTCATCGCGCACCAGCGGATCGAGGCCGCTGAACGGCTCGTCCAGCACGATCAGTGCCGGGCGGTAGGCCAGCGAAGCGGCGAAGGCCGCCTTCATCCTCATGCCGCGTGAAAGGTGCTTGAGCTTGCGCTCGAGCGGCAAATCGAACTGGCGCACCAGCTGCGCCTCCAGCGTCCGGTCCCAAGTGGGATAGAAGCCGCGAAAGTAGTCCAGCATCGATCCGGCCGTCATCCCTTCCGGCAGTTCCTGGTTTTCTGAGACGTAGCCGATGCGCTCGAAGGCCTTTCCCTTGAGGCAAAGCGAATCTGTTCCTAAAACCATGGAGTGGCCCGCGGTGGGGCGAAAAATGTTCATCAACAGCTTGATCATGGTTGTCTTGCCCGCGCCATTGGCGCCTACCAGCGCATAAATGGCGCCTTCGGGAACAGCCAGGTCGACGTGGTCCAGGGCGAGTGTGCGTCCGAATCTGCGGGTCAGCCCCTCGGTGCGAATCGTGGCTTTCATCATTGCTTGCTGCCTCCGTCTTGTGGCTTCGCGGCGAGGTGGAATGCGCGCTTTGTTTCGTCGCCGCTCAGGTTTTCCCAGTGCGCGGAGATGGAGTCCAGCATCTCCGCCAATTCGATTCCCAGCCGTTTGGCTTCAACCACAAGTTCCTCGATCTCGTGCCCCAGCAGCTGGGTGCGCTCTTTCCGTGTGGAATCGGGAAGTGCGGCCACCACCGTGCCAATGCCGGGACGGGTTTCGAGCAGCCCCTCGTTGACCAGGTGCGCAACGATTTTGTGGGCGGTATTGGGATTGATCTTCAGCTCCTTGCTCAAGGCGCGAACGGAAGGAAAAGGGTCGCCCGGGCGCAATTGACCGGAGACCATGGCCCTTGTCGATGCGTAGACGACCTGCTCAAAGAGCGAGACGCCGGCGCGAAAGGTGACGCGGAAAGGGATCATGCGTGTACTATAACGGCTAGTACACTTCGTGCGAAATATTTATTTTTACTGCAGCGACAGATCGGGGATTCCGGAGGGAGCAGGGGGTTTTAACCCCCTGAAAATAGGCAAAACCCGTGGGCCTTTAGGCCCGGGAATGTGCTCCCATTCCGAGAAACTGAACGAAATCCAGCAGTAGTATTTTGCAGTTGTGGAAAAACCGGTCCCAGTCAGGCAGGCGTGATTATTCCCTTGACAGGACGATTCGTAATGGTACGATTCGTACTATGAGTCGTTCGGAGATTGCCTTGCTGGGTTACGCGCTGCTGGGATTGCTCCACCAGAAGCCGGCCTCCGGTTACGACCTGCGCAAGATCTTCACCGAGACTCCGATGGCCGGCTACAGCGACAGTCCGGGGGCCATCTATCCCGCGCTGCGCCGGCTGGAAGATCAAAAGCTGGTGCACGGCACAGTCGAGTCCGCTTCCGGGCTCAGGCAGCGCAAGGTCTTTAGCGTTACGCCTGCCGGAATGGCCGCGTTGAAGAAATGGCTGACCAGCCCCTTCGGCCCGGAGGACGTGGCCAGGCGCCTGAACGAGCTGATGCTGCGATTCGCGTTCCTTGACCAGGTGGCGGGCGAGGCGGCGACTTTGCGCTTCCTCCAGTCCTTTGAAGCTGCATTGAATCTCTATCTCCCAACCCTGCGGGAGTTCCTTGAAAAACATGCCGCATCCATGCCGGCCTCGGGCAGGCTGGCGCTTGAAAACGGCACTCTGGGCTATGAGGCGCAGCTTCAGTGGGCGTCGCGCGCAATCGACTTTTACAAGAACAGGGAGAAACCACGATGAAACTTCCAGTGATTCATTCCAAAACCGCCGCGGTCGCCATCGGTTTCTGCGCCGCCTGCATGAGGTTTGCGCCCCGCGCGGCTCTTCTTCTGTTTTGCCTTGGCATTTCCAGCCCCGAGCATCTTCTGGCGCAGAGTCCGCAACCGGCGGCTGCGCCCGCTTCTCAGCCCGCCCTGGAGCGCCATTATCGCGAGGGCGAAACCGTGGCTTACAAAATGACCGGCGTGAACCAGGGCCACCAGGGAACCATTCGCTACGAAGCGCGCGCCGAGGGCGTGGTAAAGAAAGCCGCCTCCGGAATCTTCTTTGAAGAATTCGCATGGAAGGATCTGCATCTGAACGGTGCGGAGTTTGATCTCTCGCCTGCCAGCCGCGAGCTTCGCGAGTCTGTGTCTCTGGACTCCAAGTTTCCCTTCACCATTCCCGATCTCAGCAAGGTTCAGCCCATTCTCATCGGACCGATCACTGATCTTCTCGCGTTCTATGCCGACACCATGCTTTCCATGAGCCAGAAGGAACTGGTCCACGCCGGAGATCATGTCTACGTCAAGAACGGAACGCCGAACTCATGGGCCGATGGCTCGTATGTCATCTTCGGCCAGGACTCCATCGACTTCGATATCACCCTCCTGTCGATCGACCCATCCGCGCAGATCGCCACTCTTGTGGTCCGCCACCTGCCTCCCGCGCAGTCGCAGATCAAGTTCCCGGCAGCATGGATGCAGGAACCGGTCGGCCAATCCCTAAACAACTGGGCCGAGGTACAAAAGGGGCAGGATGGCAAGTTCGCCGCCCAAGTGGGCAGGGAGACGTTTGAAGCCCACATCAAAATTGCTCTTGCTTCCGGACGCATTGTTTCGGCGACGATGGACAATCCCGTCGAGGTTCTGGAGCGCACCTGCAACGATGCTGCGTTGACCGATTGCGGTTCGCCGGCTCGCTACGGAATCCGCCGCCAGATCACGCTCGACGCTCAACCGTGAGACGGTCTGCAGCCGCAGTCCAGAACTGCTCCTGCCTGAAGGGAAGAAACTTCCGGCCCTCAAACAAACACCAGTTGAACCCGACGCGCACAATTTGCCACGCTTTTTCGCCGTCCCGAGCAAAATTGGCCCTGGACGAAAAGAATTGTTGATCTTGTGAAACTCCGGGTTGACCGGGAGGCGCCTGACCCGCAGAATGAAAACAGCCCGTCTGGCTCTCTGGGGCATTTCCCCGCCCGGAGATCCCGCAATCCCAAAACCTGAGGTGTTCATGCCCGCTTATCTGCTATTGCTCGTTGCCGTGTTGAGCCGTCTTCTGCCCCACGCGGGGTGGCTCAACTTCACCGCGGTAGGCGGCGCTCTGCTTTACTTTGGCGCGCGGCGCCCGTGGCGCGAGATGCTGGTTCCGCTGGCTGCCCTCATCGCCACCGACTACGCCCTCACCGTCTACAGCTACCATTACGCCTTCCTGTGGCAGGGCTATGTAACCACCTGGGCGTGGTACGCGATGGCCATGGCGCTGGGACAGATCCTGCTGCATGCGCGCACCACTTTTGTTCGCGTGGCTGCCGGCGCGCTGCTGGGGCCGACCTCGTTCTTCGTGGTCTCGAATTATGCGGTCTGGGTGGGCAGCGTGACCTATCCTCACACGCTCTCCGGTCTGGCCACCTGCTTCGCAGCCGCCATCCCGTTCTATCGCAACGACCTGCTCTCGACCGCCATCGTCGCCGGCGCCGCCTTTGGCGTTCCAGTGCTGGTGCGGAGGATGAACGCGGCGCGCACCCTGGCGCCTGTCACGACGTCTGTGCCGCGGGGATAGTTGAAGAAACGCCACATCGCCCGCGGCTCCAATACGGCGCTACAATCCTTTTGACTGGAGGAGAGCCATGGCAGCCGCGGCGCAACCCACTTACGTGCCCCTTGAGACCTACCTGGCCAGCTCCTTTGAGCCGGACGCTGAGTATGTGGACGGCGTGATCGAGGAGAGGCCCGCGGGCGAGTACGACCATTCATCCTGGCAACATGCGATTGAGCTTTGGTTTGCCCAACATGCCACCGAGTGGGGCATTCGTGTTCGTCCGGAATTGCGCGTTCAGGTGAATGCCGGCAACTTCCGCGTTCCCGACGTCACCATCCTCGACCGCAATCTCCCCGTCGAGCAGGTGATTACCCATCCACCCGTTGCGGTTTTTGAGATTCTCTCGCCGGAAGATACTGTCACCCGCATGATGACCAAGCTGGCCGACTACGAGCGAATGGGCATCCGGACAATCCTGGTGCTCGATCCCAATGGCCGCCATTTCCGCTACGCCGCTGGCCGGCTGGAGCCTCTGCCCGCCGAGCCATTCGAGTTTCCCGGCAGCGCTTGCCGCTTCGACCTTGCAGAGATTGAGAAACTGCTGGACTGAGCGGAGTTTTGAAGGCGCTCGTTAATCTTCCAGCAGCTTCCCCGCCCGCTTCTTCCGCATCCACCACCAGGCAAAGGCCCCAATCGCCAACACGCCCACAACCGCGCCCACGGTCGGTCCATGGTGCGCCACGATGCCCACTGCGCCCGGTCCCAGCTTAAGTACCAGCAGCGAGAGCAGCAGCCAGCGGACCATGCGGCCGCAAAAAACGGCCAGCATGAAGGGGATAACCTGCATCTCGAAAACGCCTGCGGCAAAAACAAAGGCCTTCCACGGCGTCGGCGGGGGCAGCATGGAGGGAATCATCATGGCCAGGAATTCCTGGTTCTCAAAGCGGGCCCGCATGCGCTCATAGCGCGCGCGGTTCACGCGCTTCAGCAGGAAAAGCTCCCCGCCCGCGCGTCCCAGCCCATACGGCAACAGGCCGCCTACCGCCGAACCAGCGGATGCCAGCAGGCAATAGAGCCAGAAGTGGCCTTGGTCGTTCCACACCCAGCCGGCGATAAACAGGTCCATCGGGACAGGAATGGTCGAGGAGTCGAGCAAAGCGGCGGCGCCCGCCCCCCAGAAGCCCAGCTTGGCCAGTAGCAGGAGCGCAATCTTCCATTTGGCCATCAAATGAACAATAAACAGCTTCAAACAGGGTCCCTTTCCGCCCGCTAATCCGTCTTACAGAGTATAGAAACCATTGTAAGGGTGACGGCGGCGGGCACAGGTTTCGCCGGAATGAGAGAATAGAAGGAAAGGAATCTAAACGAAGCCGGCGGCGGGTGTTTTCCTGCATCGGTTTCCCAGGAACGAATGCCCACCAGCGAAAAGCCAACCGATGCAAGCAAGCCCAACGGGCCGGAAGAAACAGGCCTGACCGCCGGTCCTGACCACGGCAGCCCGGTCCCGGCCGAATCGCTGCCGGATCAGGAGCAGCGCGAAGCTGACTCCGCGGCTGGGCGCAGTTCGCGCTGGGTAGACTACGACACCCACGAACTGCTGCAAATGATCAGCGATCTCGAGGATGAGCGTCGCTGGGCGCGCCTGCGCGAAGGCATCTGGCTCGCTATCCTGTTGCATCTGCTGTTACTTTCGGCCATCACCTGGATTCCCAAGTACATCTTCCAGGTGCCGCAGGTCATCGATCCGATCGACGCCATCAAGCAGCGTAAGGACCTCACCTATCTGGATCTGCCGCCCGACGCGCTGCGCAATTTGCAGCCCAAGGTCACCATCAAGCCGCTTCCCTCCAAGCCCACGGTCATCGACAAGAAGACGCTGGAAGAGATGAACCAGCCCAAGCCGCCTGCGCCCGCACCTCAGCCCGCACCGCAACAGGCCCCGGCGCAGCAGGCTCCCCCCATCTCCACACCTCCTCCCTCCACGGCGCAGCCGCAGATGGAGGCGCCGCATCCGGCCGCCGTGCCGGCCCGGCCCAACTTCGCCATGGGTTCGGCCAACCCCGCAGACCAGTTGCGCGACGCCATGAAGGGCTCCTCCCGTAATGCTGGCAGGGGCGGTTACAATCTTCCCTCCGGCGGCGGACTGGCCATGCATCCCGGCGCCGGAAGCGGCGGCGTCGAGGTCCTCTCTGACACCCAGGGCGTGGATTTCAGCTCCTGGCTCCTGCGCTGGCACCACGAGACGCAGCACACCTGGGACCCTCTGATTCCCGACGAAGTGAACCCGCCAATTTATAAAAAAGGCCAGGTCCTGATTCACTTCAAGGTCCTGCCCAACGGCAGGCTGATGGATGGCAGCATGAAACTGGAAGGCAGCTCCGGCGATGTGGCCTTGGACCGCGCAGCCTGGGGTGCTTTGACCGGCTCCAACTACGCTCCTCTGCCCAGGGAATTTCATGGGCCGTTCCTGGAACTGCGGGCCCTGTTCATGTACAACATGGAACTGAAGAGGTAAGTTGGCGCGGCGTTGAATCTGGCCGCTTCATTTCTCGCTTTTTGGAAACGACAACGAGACGTTCCGTCCCCCGTAGAGAATACGGAGAACCGCGACGGAGTTGGCGTGGCTCACGCCTTGTGTGCCACGCGTTCCTGATGACGGGCGCGAAGGGCTGCTAAGACCGAAGCTGCGGAAATGGCGCCCTCCGGGTTGGCTTGAAGCGCATCGTAAGCGGTCACAACCTCCTCGCGCAGCCAGCGTTCCACCGCAGCATCCCGCTCCTCCAGGGCGCGCAAGCCGGCGCGCACCACTTCGCTGGCCGAGGCGTAAGCTCCAGACTCCACTAGGCGATCAATGAAACTGACCTGCGCGCCCGGCAAGCTGAAAGTGCGTTTTTCGCAGGGGGAAGTTGCCATGACTCTATGCTCCTGGAAAGAAGTTAAGTACGAGTATGAAGAAATCATACCGTCTTTGGCAGGACAATGGCATTTTACGTCCTTGTGACTTCGGGCGTGGGCACTTCTGCCCTGTCTTGCTCTTCGCTGGGCTGTCTCCCCTGCGGCAAGGTGATGCCGTCCTGCAGCAGAAGCGCCTCGTAGATCGGAATGCGGCGCCAGTGGCGCGCCAGGGCGTAGGCGCTCATATTGGCGATCATCAGGGGCAATATCAGGCCGTAGCCGCCGGTCATCTCGAAGACAATCAGCACCGAGGTCATGGGCGCGCGGACAATGCCGGCGAAGGCCGCGCCCATGCCCACCACGGCAAACGCGCCGATGGCGTCCGAGGAGTGGTGGAAGACCGCCACGTCGATATAGCCCACCGAGCCGCCCAGCATGGCCCCCATGAACAGCGCCGGGGCAAAGATGCCGCCCGCGCCGCCGCTTGAATAGGAAAAGACCGTGGAGAGCAGCTTGAGCCCGCAGAAAGCCGCCATTGCCGTCACGGGCAGCACGCCCATGGAGCCGGTCAGCGCCAGCGTCAGCGTCTTGTAGGGATCCCCCGCGATGCCGTTCAGGTGAAAGAGCGCCAGCGAGGCCACGGCCAGGCAGCCCACCCCCAGCCCGCCGATGGCCGGATGCACCCATTTCGGAATCACCGTCAGCCGCCCGAATTGAGCGCGCAGCCAAAGCAGCAAGTCGGTAAAGGTGACGGAAACAATCGCGGCCAACAGGCCAAGCAGGGCATACCAGATCAGCGACGAGGAATTGGTAAGCGTGTAGATGCGGTTCACGTGGAAAATCGGGTTTACGCCCAGAATCGTATGTTCCACCACCGCAGCCAGCGCGGCGGCCACAATCACGCCGGAGAGCATGGTCTGGTCCAGGTCGCCGATCAGCTCTTCCAGCGTGAAAGTGACCGCGGCGATGGGCGCATTGAAGGCTGCGGCAATGCCGGCCGCCATCCCCACTGAGGCCATGCGCCGCCGGTTTTGGGGGCTCAGCCGAGCCGCGCGGGCCAGCGCGTTGCTCACCCCGGCGCAAATCTGCACCGTCGGCCCTTCCAGACCCAGCGAGGCGCCCGAGCCAATCTGCAGGACGCACATGAAGAATTTGCCAAGGGTGTCCTTGACAGAGACAAATCCGAATTGCGTGGCGTAAGCCACCTTCACCTGGGGAATGCCGCTGCCCGCCGCGCCAGGAACGAAGTAGGTGAGGCAAAGCCCCGCCATCAGGCCACCCAGCGTCGGGCTCAGAATTGTCCACCAGATCCACGAGTTTCCGGGGGCCGCGTTGGCGCGGTTGATGAACAGCGCCTCGGCCCATCCAATGGAAAGATGGAAACTCACCGCGGCCAGCCCGCAGAGACCTCCGGCCAAAATGGTGACCGCCAGCAATCTCTGCGGCTCATTGGGCATCCGGCGCATCAGCCAGGCCAGAAAGCGCGCGTATAAACCGCTGAATCCGATCCAATAATCCAATTTCAGAGAAACCTCACAGGGGAATCTGCTTGCTCTCCAAGTATAGGAGCAGGCGTCCCGCGAGGATTGACGCTTGACTTCGTTCTATACATTGTTTCGCGTGACTCTACGGCTTGGGCTCCGTGCTCTGCATGAACTCAGCCAGGTAGTCCTTCCACACCGCCGCAGTCGTGTGCGTACCGTGGCCGCGCGTCATGTCGGAAATAGGCAGCAGGATGAAGCGCGCATTCGGCATGAGCTTCACCATCTTTTCTGCAATGCCCAGCTCCGGCGGGTTGATGTAGTCGTCCGCGGAGTTGATCCACAGCACCGGAACCGTGATCCGGTCCAGGTGCGGGCTGGGATTGTAGTTGCGGCTGGCGTTCCAGTAGAAAATCATGTCGTTGGCGTCGGCCGAGGCCAGCGAGCGCTTGAGATAGTTGTCCGCATACTGCTCGGCCAGCATGCGCGTCGGTGCCGTCTTCTGCATTTGCAGCGGACTCGATCCCATGATCATCGACAACTCCACGGCGTTGCGCAGCCCCTGCACAGGCTCACTCTTGTATTCGCCATCCATCCACGCGGGGTCCTGCCTGATGGCCTGAATCGCCATGTAGCGCATCATGCGGTTGCGCCCGGCAATTTCGACCGGCAGGCAGGCGAAGGGCGCCAGCGCATCGGCAAATCCAGGATAGGTTTCTCCCCACACAAACGATTCCATGCAGCCCATCGACGTGCCCAGAATCAGCCGCAGGTGGTCGATCTTCATCGCGTCCAACATCATCCTCTGGCTGCGTACCATGTCGTCGTAGTCGTAGGCAGGGAAGTGCGCGTGCAGCCCGTCGGAAGGCTTCGAGCTTTCGCCGTGGCCAATGTCATCGGGCAAAATCAGATAGTATTTCGCGATGTCCAGCGGCGCGCCGGGAACGAACAGCACGTTCGAGAAGACAGGATTGAGCAGCGAATGCGCGTTGCCGCCGGTGCCGTGCAGCAGCAGGATGGCGTTATCCGTGTGCCCCTGCGCGTTCACGTGCGGTGTGCCCAGCGTCAGGTAGTGCAGCTTGAGCTGTGGCAGCGATTCGCCGCTCCCGAAGTGGAAGTCCGGCAGCAGGACGGTGCCGTCTTGTGTCGGCCACACATTCGCCAGAGCCTGAGGAGCGGCAGGCGCACTTGCCGGGGTAGCAGAGTTGTTCTGGCCTGAAGCAGCCACGCCGAGCAGAAGTGAGACAACCATCAAAGCGGATGCACCGCGCAGGTTCATGCAAGGCCTCCTACTTAACGTTTCAGGTTACATCGCAAGATAGCCCGGAAAAAACAAATCCCCAGGCTCGGAATTCGAAGCCTGGGGATTTGCAGCAACTGTTTCAGACTACAGTCGTAGGTCGATGTTTCCGGAGGGAGCGGCTGGCGCCCCCTCGGAAATGAAAAAAACAGCAGTCGCAGATCGATCGGTCCGGAGGGAGCAGGGGGTTTTAACCCCCTGAATATGGGCGAAACCCTTGGGCCTTTAGGCCCGGGCATCTGCCCCACCCCGAGAACCTGAACGAAATACAACCGCAGGGTTAGTAGCGATAGCTATCCGGCTTGTACGGTCCCTCGACCGGCACGCCGATGTAGTCGGCCTGCCGCGCCGAAAGCGTGGTCAGCTTGACGCCGATCTTCTCCAGATGCAGCCGCGCCACTTCTTCGTCCAGCTTCTTGGGCAGCACATACACGCCCACCTTGTAGGTGTCCTTGTTGGCCCAGAGATCCAGCTGCGCCAAAGTCTGATTGGCGAAGCTGTTGCTCATCACAAAGCTGGGGTGGCCGGTAGCGCAGCCCAGGTTCACCAGCCGCCCTTCAGCCAGGATGAAGATGCAATGGCCGTCGGGGAAGGTGTAGTTGTCCACCTGAGGCTTGATGTTCAGCTTGACCACGCCCGGCTCTTCATTCAAGCGGTCCATCTGGATCTCGTTGTCGAAGTGCCCGATGTTGCAGACGATGGCCTGGTCCTTCATGCGCTTCATGTGTTCGAGAGTGACAATGTCCACGTTGCCGGTGCAGGTAACGTAGATGTCGCCGCGGCCCAGTGTCTCCTCGATCGTCGTAACTTCAAAGCCTTCCATCGCCGCCTGCAGCGCGTTGATGGGGTCCACTTCGGTCACGATCACGCGCGCGCCCATGCCGCGCAGAGAGTGCGAGCAGCCCTTGCCCACGTCGCCATAACCGCAGACCACGGCCACTTTGCCCGCAACCATCACGTCGGTGGCGCGCTTGATGCCGTCCGCCAGCGACTCGCGGCAGCCGTACAAGTTGTCGAACTTCGACTTGGTCACGGAGTCGTTCACGTTGATGGCCGGAACCAGCAGCGTGCCCTGCTCCATCATCTTGTAGAGCCGGTGTACGCCCGTCGTGGTCTCTTCTGAAACGCCGCGCCAGTCCTTGACCACGTCATGCCAATGCTGCGGGTTTTCCGCATGAACTTTCTTCAGGAGGTCTTTGATGACCTGTTCTTCGTGGCTCTCGGCGGGTCCGTCCACCCACTTGTCGCCGTTCTCCAGTTCATAGCCCTTGTGGATCAGCAGGGTCGCGTCGCCGCCATCGTCCACAATCAGTTGCGGCCCCTTGCCGCCCTTGTGGCTCAGCGCGCGCCAGGTGCAATCCCAATACTCCTCCAGCGACTCGCCCTTCCAGGCAAACACCGGAACCCCGTCGGCAGCAATGGCCGCGGCGGCATGGTCCTGCGTGCTGAAGATGTTGCAGCTCGCCCAGCGCACTTCCGCGCCCAGGCTCACCAGCGTCTCAATCAGCACCGCGGTCTGGATCGTCATGTGCAGCGATCCGGTGATGCGCACGCCGGCCAGCGGCTTGGCGGCCGCATGTTTGCGCCGAATGGCCATCAACCCCGGCATCTCGTGCTCGGCGATAGCGATTTCCTTCCGGCCCCATTCGGCCAGCGTCAGGTCGGCGACTTTATACTCCGTAGCCTTGATTTCCAGAGTTGGTGCAGCCATTCAAAATCTCCTTTATCAACAAATCGTGATATGTTGATAAGTAACAGATCGATCCCTATGGCGTCAATCGTAAAAACCCTGCGCGCGGCCGCCGATCCCAATCGGCTGCGTCTTTTGCTGCTCCTCGAGGCCGAGGAACTTTCCGTGGCTGAATTGCAAGAGATTCTGGCCATGGGCCAGAGCACCATCTCCACCCACCTTTCGCAGTTGAAGCAGGCGGGCCTGGTCGAAGACCGGCGCACCGGCAAAAACAATCTCTACCGCCTCACCACCTCCGGTGGGGGTGGCGTTTTGGTCCAGTTGCTCCAACAGGCAAAGCAGGAGATTCCCGAGGCCGGGCAAGACCGAGCAACCATGCCGCGGGTCCTCAAAAAGCGCCAGGACAAGATGCGCAGCTTCTTTGACAGCGTGGCCGGCCGTCTGGGCAAAAACTATGTCCCCGGCAATTCCTGGAAGGGCCTGGCCGAGGCGCTGCTCCGTCTGATGCCTCCCCTGGTGGTTGCCGATCTGGGCACCGGCGAAGGCCGATTCGCTCTCCTGTTGGCCCAGCGCGCGGCCCGGGTCATTGCCGTCGACAACTCCGCAAAAATGATCGAGATTGGCCGCGAGCAGGCTCTCCGCAACGGCATCGAAAATGTCGAGTTCCGCCTCGGCGATCTGGAGCAGGTCCCCATCGACGACGAAGCCGTCGACCTGGTCTTCTTCTCGCAATCTCTGCACCACGCCCTGCACCCGGACCGCGCCATTGAAGAGGCTTCACGGATTCTGCGGCCCGCGGGACGCATCGTCGTCCTCGATCTCGTCCAGCATCGCTTCGAAGAGGCGCGCGAACTCTACGCCGATGAGTGGCTCGGCTTCAGCGAATCCGAACTGGAGGCGATGCTTGAAAAAGCCGGCTTCGGCAACGTGCAGACTTCTGTGGTGCACAAGGAGTCCGAAACGCCCCACTTCCAGACGCTGCTGGCGATCGGGGACAAGATAAGACACAAGCCATGCGGCCAGGCTTCGGTTTAAACCGGCTGGGTGCTATTGCGGGACCGGGGAAACCCGCGTTTTAGACGCGCTCCAGGACTGCAAGCAGATTACAGCTCAATGGTCTGGAGCGGAACCCCTCACCTGTCTCGGCGACTGACAGCAAGCGCAGAAAGAAACTGCCCGTGTGCCATATGAGGGAACGAATCAGGCTGAACAGGCCATGCACGATAGGTGCTTCTTCCTTCACGGCTAACACTCCGAAAGAAGCTGTTCCAGCCAGTTGACGCAGACTGCTTCGTGTGAATGCCAGTTCATGCGTCAGGTCGCCGTAGAGGACCGCGCCGGGAAACAGGCCTTCTCCGTTAGGAACATGAACAATGAGCCGTCCACCTGGAGCCAGGATGCGATGCAGATTGTCCATGAGCGCCAGCAGGTCTGGCTTCGTGAAGTGCTCAAGAATATCGAAGGCGATCACTACATTGTAGGTTTCGTCCGGAACTCCCCGGAGGAATGCATTGACGTCCTGGCAGTGGACATCCTCAAGTCCGAGATGCCGGGCCAGTTCGACTTGCTCAGAGGAAACGTCTACTCCCGTAACGCTGCGGTACTGGGCTTCCCGCAAGGCAAGCAAAATCGCGCCGTACCCGCAACCCAAATCGAGAATGCGCGCCGTTCTGTCCGGCGGCATGCAAGAGGCAATCATCCATCGGAGATACGGAAATCTTTGAGCGAGGGCGATCTTCACCGATTCTGCGTTGAGTAGCACATGCTGGGTCAAGTAATGGTCATAAAGTCGCGTCTTGAACTCAGCGTTCATCCGGCTGTCTGCATCCGTCAAATGAGCCTCCTCGGCGATCACTTGCACTCTTCTCAATTGAACTTCGGTTGGAATTATAGTATCGCAGCGAGGATGAGCCTTTCATTCCCTGCAAATATCCGGGAGACTTCGTAAACGAGCATTGGATGTGAATTGAATTCAGCTTGCACAGAGCCGAGGCCACGCCGATCGTCAAGGACGGCGCGCTTCCGCTTCCAGCAATTGCCGCTTGCGCTCCACGCCCCAGCGGTAGCCGGTGAGCGAGCCGTTGACGCCCACCACGCGGTGGCAGGGAACCATCAGAGACACGCGGTTGGTGGCGCAGGCGCGGGCCACGGCGCGCGTGGCGTTGGGGTTGCCCAGCTCACGCGCCAACTGGCTGTAACTGCGCGTCTCGCCCCGCGGAATGGCCCGCAGCGCCTGCCACACGCGCAGTTGGAACGCCGTGCCGCGCAGATCCATCTGCAGCGGCGCCAGCTTTGCGGAGGAATCTGTCTGGCCGGAAACCACACGCAGCGCTGCCTCTACCATCTTGACCAGCGATGGATCGGCTCGCACGGTGGCCAATGGGAACTCCTCGCGCAGGCTGGTCTCGGCCTCGGCGGCGGTAGCTCCAAGCGCCAGCCAGCACAGTCCGCGCTCCGTCGCTCCCACAATCACCCAGCCAAACGGCGAAAGGGCGGAAGCGAAGGCGATCTCTTCGCCGCGGCCTCCTTGGGCAAAGCGTGCGGGCGTCATGCCCAGTTGTGCGCCTTCATATGCGCGGCTGGGCGAGCCGAATCCGGCTTCGTAAATTGCTTCGGTCACTGTGTCTCCTTGTTTCAGCGCGCTGCGCAGACTCCGCGCCTTGAGCGCCCGTTGATAGGCCAGCGGGCTTACGCCCAACTGCTGCTTGAAGAGCCTCTGCACGGTGAATGGGCTCAGATGGACAAGCCGTCCCAACTCAGCCAGCGGCACGGGACGGCCGATGTTGGCCTCGATGTGCGCGCGGATCCTGTCCACAGACCCGCCCCAGGCAGTAGATTCCGGCTTGCACCTCATGCAGGCGCGAAAGCCGGCGGCTCTGGCCTCTGCTGCCGAGCGGAAGAAGCGGACGTTTTCCCGCAGCGGCCGCCGGCTTGCGCAGCCCGGGCGGCAAAAGACCCCGGTGGTCACAACGGCGTAGAAGAACTCCGCGCCGGTCTCCCGTTCGCAAACCTGCCGCCATGCAGTCTCGGGGTCAATGGCCGCTGCGCGTCCAGGGAGCAACGTGGATTCAGGCTTGCTGATCATCATTTCAACTCTGCCGCTCATGGAAATCATGGTCGCCGATCCGCAGCCCGGCGCGCTATCCGCTTCTTGCGCGCAATTCCGTTTTTCTTTTCTTCCCAAGCACAAAATCCCTGGGTGCCCCATTCTTGCGACTTTTTTCTGTCGCAAGGGGGGAAACCACAAACCGCAACCTACTGAGCCAATCGCACCTTTAAAACCGCCTCCGCCCGCGCCAAATCCTCCTCGGTGTCCACGCCGATGGTGTCGCCCGGCGCATCGGCAACGTAGAGCGCAATCCCGTTTTCAAGCAGGCGCAACTGCTCCAGCCGCTCAATTCGCTCCAGCGGCGAAGGCGGCAGGGCGGCAAACCGCTCCAGGGCGGCCTTGCGGTAGGCGTAAATGCCCAGGTGCTTGCGATAGCCGCTGAAACCCATCCGGTCGCGGTCGAACGGAATGGCGGCGCGAGAAAAATAAAGCGCTCGCCCATTCGGAGCCGCCACCACCTTTACGGCATTGGGGTCGTCAACCTCCTCGGGCGGGCAGGGAACCGCCAAAGTCGCCACTTCCACCTCCGGTCGGTCAAAGAGCCGGAGCAGCGGCAGAAAAAACTCCGGGGTCAGCGTCGGCTCGTCACCCTGGATGTTGACGTAAATGTCGGCGTCAATTTGCCGGGCCACTTCGCGCACCCGGTCGGATCCGCTGGGACAGTCGGGCGAGGTCATCACCACGGGAATCCCGTGCTCCCTGGCTGCGGCTGCCACCTCTTCGGAATCGGTGGCCACCACCACCGGGTCCATCAGCCCGCTGGCCCGGGCGGCGCGCCACACCCACTCCAACATGGGCCGGCCGGCAATGGGGCGTAAAACCTTGCGGCTGAGCCGGGAAGAAGCGAGCCGGGCAGGAATCACCCCGGCAATACGGAACGTGCTCATGCAGCCGAGTTTACAGGAGCAGGGGGGAAGGAATCATCTCCCGACCCTCCAGACAGCCCTGCCGGTTTGACCTCCAAACCAGCCGCCCGTATCATCAAAGCAGAGGTTCGGGATCAGTGTGCAGGGATCGGCTGTCAACAGACGCTTGATCCGGTACCGATTCCGCGGCCCCTTTCTCCCTTCGGCGGGGTAGCTCAGCTGGTTAGAGCGACGGATTCATAACCCGTAGGTCGGCAGTTCAAGTCTGCCTCCCGCCACCAAAATCAACAACTTGCGGAAGAAAATGAGCCCTCATTGTTGGGGGTGTCTGCGCTCTGTCCATGTGCTTTTCAGGCGAACGCTGGGCAATTGCTCTTCTGGACGATTCAACTGCCAGCCTTGCACCGGCAAAGCCATCGCGCATCCATCCAGCGGCGCACGTCAGCACATTCGATTTCAGTCTTTAATAAATAAGCAACTCAATGAGCGAACCGTAAAGACAGATCCCTGCGGATTCTGCTGTCGATCCTGTTTCTGCGCGAATCAATCATCAGAACCCGGGAATCTCTCTGCTCAAACAAACGATTCTTCACTCGTGGTCATCGGCACGGGCGTGGTCGCAATGGACGGAACCGGCGCGCCGACGCGGTGTATTCTCGCTTCTGCTTGAAACTGTTGGGTGTGGACCAGGCTGTACATCACGGAGCTATCCCAGCGGCGCAGAATGCTATCGAGTATCAGCTTGAGGTCGGAACCAAAAGTAGCGCGGGCCATGTACTCCGTGTCCAGCCGGTGTTTGGCGGGGAGAATCGTGGAATGATAGTAGGCATTCAACTGATGCTTCGGCACGCGGGCCAAAACCATCTCTTCGCGAGCGAATGCGATGGTCGCCGCACCCGTAATCCCCGGACGGTAACTGAGAGTGCCGATCTGATGCTCGGGAAGCTTGGGACGGGACCCCACCAGGCTCATGTCCCCCCGAAGCACATTCAGCAACTGCGGCAGTTCATCCAGCTTCCAGCGGCGCAAAAAGCGGCCAACCGGAGTGAAGCGCTGGTTCTCCGTTGTCGTCACAGCGTTGTGCGCGGCGCCATTCAAATGGGTCAGGGAACGGAATTTCAGGATGGTAAAAGTGCGGTTACGACGTCCCATGCGCTTTTGCAGAAAGAAAACTGGCCCGCGCGATGTAAAGCGAACCACTGTGCCGACCGCCAGAAAGACAGGGAGCAGCAGCGGCAGCGTCGAAACGACACAGAAGATATCGAATGATCTCTTCATGCCCGACTGCGACCAGTTGCTCATCCAATCCTGAGTAAGATGAAGTGAAGAATGAGCGCCCGCCTCGGGGTTTTGAGCAGATACCAACTCCAGATTCGTACTCCCGCCACCGGAAATGCGGCTCCGTGAAGATGGACACATGGCTGTAGGTTCAAAAGTTGCCGTGACACTCGACCTCGCGTTCAAATGGTCCTCCAAAACGGACAACTATAAAGTTCCTTGAAAAATCAATTCGACGGCTTGCAATTTTGTCTCGACTCAAGTTGTTCATCCGGCTGCTTGCACAACGCGGTTTGTCGCTTCGAAACAATCTCTATTCTTCTTCCTGTACAGTGCTTTACGCGACAAGCGTCCGATCTCTTCTTTTCCCTCTTCTTTCTGGCCCAAAATACGAACCGGGTCCGCGGCGCCATGTCCATGTCCAGGGTCATGGTTGCTCTTCTTGGCTCGCCGAGGCAAAGCAATTGACGCGCGTGGTGAAAAATCGCTTGTCTGAGGCACGCAAAGCCACCATTCTCGAACTTACGGGATTCACAAGGTGTACTTCTGTACACCTCTCCCAAACACCAGGCAGCCAAGGCGAGACTTGATTGTGCAGGACCGGAAAGCAGATGATTGCAATTTCTAAGAACTTTCACAGCCGTTCCCGCACTTCAAGCATATTCCTCTTTGATCGAGCGATGATTCAAACATATTTCCAAAGATCAACAGTTTAGCAGATCCCGTTTCCAAGCCTCATTACATTTTTGGTAAATCGAAATACTTTGGTTCGGTTCGCACCTGTTGAGTATGAGAAGGTTATTTAGTTAAGAGTAAATGGGGACGGCCTTGTTTTTAAGCGCGGAAAACATTCTCTCGAAACCGCGATGTAGCAGTCGATACGGAGTGATCCTGCGCTGTGAAAGGATGATCGCAGGTCTCGCGGCGTTGTGGATGGTCTGCGAAAAGGAGCAAAGTACCCCATGCTGTAAAGCTCCTCGAACCGATGAAAAAATATCGCCTTTGTTTACCAAAAAGGTATTGTATAATCTGTTAATATTTAGAGGATCTATATCCCGGATTTTCACTATCGTTAGCACATAATGTGTCCTGCGGAACCGCACGACAGCCCGGCAATGCCGTCAGCCCGAAACACTGCCCCGTCCCGCCTTTCGAACCACTTACAACCGGAAAGTAGCAAAATTCCAAGAAAAGACGCTGCGATGCAGCAATCTTCAACAAGTTCATGGATGGATCTCCAATGCTCGCACTTTCTCTACCCTGCGCTGGTGGCGCTCTGCGCCGCTGAAGCGAGCCTTGAGAAATGTCTCAACCAACTCCCAGGCCAGTGCTGGCCCAATCACTTGTCCGCCCAGCGAAAAGACATTCATGTCGTCGTCCTCAACTCCCTGGTGAGCAGAGAAGACATCGTGGATAAGCCCAGCGCGCACTCCAGCTACTTTATTGGCGCAGATGGATGCGCCTACGCCGCTGCCGCAGAGCACGACTCCGCGATCCACTGTGCCCGCGGCCACGGACCTGGCCAGGGGGATCACGTAGTCCGGGTAATCGTCTCCGGGGCTGGGTTCGAACGCTCCGAAGTCGACCACCTCATGGGCAGCTCCGCGCAGCAAGTCCGCGATCTGCTCCTTCAGTGCGAACCCTCCATGGTCAGACGCAATTCCTACACGCATGATCTCTTCTCCTTGAACAGTTCGCAGTTCTTAAAACATCACGCGCATCCTCATCCCCAGCAACGCAGTGGTATAAGCTCTGCCTGCATAAGTGGGATGATTGGATACTTCCAGGTCCGGACCAAGATCCACACTCTTCGTCAACCGAAGCCGATAAAAAGTCTCCATCACGTTCTCGTGATGTTTGGCGCCAGGACTCGGCTCAGTATGAATGAAGGTGATGCCGAACATGTCTCCGCGCCTCTTGAAAGGCTTCATTTGATCCATGCCAAGCTCTTCCACCTGCTTGATTGAGGTCCCCGTATTTGTGGCAAAGCCAAGCCTTCCAAATGGAGTCCAGCCGTTGCGCAGCTCATGCTCGAAGCCTATGCCGCCGCCGATCCCGCTGCCGAGGGTGGCCGTGTCGTCGCGCCAGAAGTTCATGCGGTAGTCGCTGAATTGCTGGCCAGGTGAACCACCAATCCAACCGAATTCCACGGACTCCATATACTTTCGATCGACCAGCGTGTTGATGTTTCCCTGCGGCGCACCTTCCGTATCGATCGCGAGAGCGTGAAAGTAAACATGCCCCGTGGCCTGAAGTTCTACGGCAGCTCCACCCGCATAGGCTCCATCGGATGCAAACGTCAGGTTGCCGTCGCTTCCCCCGTTCAGGAACTGGGCGCGCTCATCATTGTTGAACATGCTCAGGCTGATGTATTCGTTCGGATGGATTTTGCCAATGTAGAGCGACAGCCTCTTGCGGAGCAGATCCTGACGCCAGTAAAGAATGTTCACCATGATCGGCTCTTGAGGTCCCGCACTCTCAAGACAATTGAGAGTAAGTCCAGAGCCAAGGCTTTGGCTAAGATTGAATTGCTGACTAATGCCGATGTTCGTTCCCGAACGCGCAAGCAGGCTGATGGTCCCGCCATTGCTTTCGTGGTCATATACCTTCCAGGCAGCCGTAAAGTCGCCCCGGCCGCTGGTTTGGTCGTGCCGCACACCGGCTGGCGTTGCCGTCGCATATTGGCTCACAAAGGTGTAAGTCTCGCTGATCTTCAGTCGAGCTGACTTATTAATCCAGTCGGTAAGTTCTTCAAACGGGTTAAAGATAATCCCAAACGGATCGGTCTTAAGAATTGGGTCCGCCGGTATCCTCGACAATGCCACTGCGTCCCGGTCGAGTTCCTGGCGAAGATCATCCGGCTCCTCCGCCAGGCTTGAATAAGTTGCGGCGTCCAGGGCCTGCGTGCTCTGCTGCGAGGAATCAGATTTTCCGTTTGTGCTCTGGCCTGCTGCCGCAAGGCCAAATACAACTAGAAACCAAAGCGGCAATGTTTTCATCGCGATTCTTTCTGCGTCCGAATCGATCCGACAGGCAGCCTCTGGGGATGACCATTACCGCTGCGCCGGAGATCGCTCCGGTGTTGTATCAAAACAGCAAGGCGCCAATCGCCGCGAAGATTGCGGCGTTGTAGACGTATCGCTGGCCCGCGGTTGGCGCCGTGGTAGAGGAGTTGGCGACAAAAGGCGCAACCGCGGTTGCATTCGTTTTGCGCCTTACTTCTGGATGCTGCGGTACCGTTTGATCAAAGCGTTGGTCGAGCTGTCGTGCTTGAGGGTCGACTCCTTTTTGGACTCGAGTTCTGGAACAATGCGCTGAGCCAAGACCTTTCCCAACTCCACGCCCCACTGATCGAAGGAATCGATCTTCCAGATCACGCCCTGGGTAAAGACGCTGTGCTCGTAAAGTGCAACCAGTTTCCCCAGCGCCTCCGGAGTCAACTCTTCCAGCAGGATGGTGTTGGACGGCCGATTGCCGTCAAAGGTGCGATGAGGCGCAAGCCACGCCGGCGTGCCGTCCGCCTCGACCTCCTGTGTGGTCTTGCCAAAGGCCAACGCTTCAGCCTGTGCGAAAACGTTGGCCAGAAGAATGTCGTGATGCCGCCCGACCGGATTCAGCGACTTGCCAAACGCAATAAAGTCGCAGGGGATAAGCCTGGTTCCCTGGTGGATCAGTTGATAAAACGAGTGCTGGCCGTTCGTGCCTGGCTCTCCCCAATAGATAGGACCGGTCTGGTATTCAACTTCCTTCCCATCCAGCGTGACGTGCTTGCCGTTGCTCTCCATCGTCAACTGCTGCAGATAGGCTGGGAACCGCTTCAGATATTGCTCATAGGGCAAAACCGCAACGCTTTGCGCGCCCAGAAAATCATTGTTGTAAATTGCCAGCAGGCCCAGCAGAACCGGTAGATTGCTCTCAAAGGGCGCCGTGCGAAAATGAACGTCCATCTCGTGGAACCCGTCGAGCATTTTGCGATAATGATCCGGACCGATCGCGATCATCGTGGAGAGCCCGATCGCCGAGTCCATCGAGTAGCGCCCCCCCCCCCCATCCCCGAAACCGAACATGTTGGCCGTGTCGATGCCGAACTTCTCAACCTCTTCAGCATTGGTTGAGACAGCAACGAAATGCTTTGCGATGGCTGCGGAATGCTTGAGTGTCGCCAGTGCCCAGGTTCGCGCCGTGTGCGCGTTGGTCATTGTCTCAAGAGTTGTAAAGGTCTTTGACGAAATAATAAACAGCGTCTCCTCGGCATCCAGGTCGCGCGTCGCCTCGGCAATGTCTGTACCGTCAACGTTGGAAACAAACCTGAAAGTCAGATCGCGCTGGGAATAATGGCGCAGAGCTTCGTACGCCATAACTGGGCCAAGATCGGATCCGCCAATGCCAATGTTGACGACATTGCGGATTGGCTTTCCGGTATAGCCCTTCCACTCTCCGCTCCGCACGCTGTTTGAGAAAGCGGCCATCTTGTCCAGAACGGCGTGCACCAGGGGCACAACGTCCACTCCATCGGCGAGGATCTTTTCTCCGATGGGAGCGCGCAAGGCTACATGCAGGACCGACCGCTTCTCCGTGACGTTTATTTTGTCGCCGCGAAACATGGCGTCGATGCGCGAACGCAAGCCGGACTCCTCGGCAAGTTGCAACAGTAGCTTCACTGTATCGTCGGTGATGCGGTTCTTTGAATAATCGAAATAAATGCCCGCCGCCTCAACCTGCAGACGTTCCCCGCGCGTTGGATCCTGCGCGAAGAGATCTCTAAGATGGAGAGTACGGCTCGTCGCGGCATGGGCCTCAAGGGCCTTCCAAGCCGCGCTTTCTACCAGCGATGTAATGGCTTCTGTCATTTTTTACTCCACTTTTTCCCATACGATGGGCTGCACGAGCAGGCGCCGGCAGGCATAAGCATTGCTAACTGTCCGATTCTGTCTATCGGCGTGACACAATGTCAAATTCCCGCCCGATGTTGCCGAGCGGCATTGCGAGTATCGATCATGCCACTTTTAGGAGGCAGTTCGCAATTGCTCATCGGGGAGGTTAAATTTTGGCATCGGAGTGGTCCACTTTTGGGTGACGGGTGTCACCTTTCCGGCCAGAGAAAGCAATCGATGGACCGCTCCGGATCAGTGCAAGAGTGCATAGATGCCATATCATAAACCGGTTTTGAAAAGGCACGACTTTAGTCGTACGGCAAAAGCCGCCAAAACCGGTGGGCTTTAGCCCCTGGGGGATGCCGTGGGAGGATTCGCTGACATTTATGAGATGACTTATGTTTTTTGTTTTCCCTGGGCAGAACAAAAGGCCCTTGGCCGCGACCATCTTCGGCGAAGAACCTGTCAAGTCTGAACGTCCAGCTTCTCAGTCCACCCCGACCAGGATTCTGTTGTCGATCGACTTCAGCCCTTCGTCCCAATCGGCATTGCGCGGCCCATCCTGGAAGTGGCGGAGTGCTCAAGGACCTGCTGAATGTGTACATCTACCTGCCTGAGCACGGCCTGCGCCACAGCGCAGCCATCGGTCTCATAGGTCAGCAGGGGCATACCCTGTTGAATGCTGAGCGGTTTCAGGATCGCCTCCGAGATCCGGAACGGGAGACAGTTGAACGGTCCGATCAGGATGATGCCGTCGTAGCCCTCGTATTCGGCGTTCAGGCTCTTGCCTACCGTCGGAGTGATTTCGCCGAAGATCTCCGGCGATACGTGCTCTGAACTTTTTTCAAACAGGGCAACAACATCGTTGACCCTGGAAATCAGAAGCCCGGTTTCCAAAAAGATCTCGCGGTAGCGCTGCTCGGTTCTTCGCCCGGATTGATAGCCCCACCATTGCTGCAGGTACTGCTGACCATCGGATTCGAGAACCCTGGTGCATGCCTTGGCCAGGGCGAATCCTCCCGGCTTCAGTCCCCAGTTATTTGCCGTCCCTCTCATTCCGTCATAGGTGACATACAGGAACAGGTCGGTCAGGTCCACGGGCTTCAGGATGATTCCCCGCGCCGCGTAGAGGTCGCGGACGCCATCCATGAAGAACGGACTGAACCGGGCGTAAAAGTCGCCTGTAACCACGACCTTGGGGCAGGTCATGGGATCGCGCGTCCGTGGCAGCGCGGCTAGGCGGTCCACAAATCCGGGCAGTTGCTCAGAAAAATCGTCAAGTGTTCGTGCCATGGCCCGGAATCGTTCCCATTCCCAATGGAATTGCTCCAGGCTTCCGGGAGCTCCCACCACGCGCAGAACATGATCGATCTCCACCAGGATGTCCGCCACCAGAACCGCCGGCGAAAAATGCTTCATCAGCGTGAACGGGTCAAATCCAAGATAGCCGTTTTCCGGCCCCGGATGAACCATGAACGTATCGGTCAGCCGATGCTCGACGATGAACCGTTCGAAATAGTTCATGTACGCTTCGCTCACGCAGGGAGCACCGCCTTGCATCATGATGAATCCGTCGATCTCGCCGGGCTCACGATCCCGATTGATCTGAAGGAGCTGTCCGATCGAGAGAGGCAGCGGGAGGCACTCGCGGCCCGAAGTGAACTGCAAGCCCAGATCGAGCTGGCTGCGGCCGATAGGAACCAGCGGGCCGGTATGCAGGCCAAGCCAGTTCAGAGCCATCGACGCGGACTGCGCATGATACTCAGAGAAGTTGAGCATGTGCAGTTTCACTCGCGGGTCGGCCAGCGGCACGCTCTCGCTGGTCGAAGTAATAACTTTTCCGCCCTTGATCAGCCTGCAGGGAGTGAACGGCCGGGCCTGGCTGGGTTGTGCTGCGCAATAGTTCTGCACGATATCCAGAAAAGCTTCCAGGCGCGTTTGCACCCCGGCGTCAGCGGTGTGCGCATCGATCTCCAGGATCAGGTAGGGCTTGGATTCCAGCTCGGAGGCAAGCAAGGAGTGTGTAAATGCATCGATCGTGCAACTGAAGTTGCTGATGCTGAGAAGAAATAGGTTGGAATGCCGTTTGGAAAGCGAGGCCGCATTCAGAATCTGATTTGCAAAATGCCAAACCGTGGTCTCCGTCCCAATCGGCATCAGGCAATCGGCGGGGATCACCAGCACTCCCATGCTGGAGAGTTTCTTGCCCACGGATTGCGAAGCCTCAGGTGTGTACGCGTTGTAGCTGTGCCCCGCCAGCAGAATGGCAGGCATGTTCGACGCCAGTGCTTGCGCAAGAGCTTGCTTGCCCATCTCGACAAGAGCACATTCGGCCCTGGTCTGCTCGCCCACGGCCGCCGCCCAGGCTTCGTTGGCCAGCTCGCGTGAAACACCCAACTCGCGCATGGCCATCTCGGTCATGGCCGCACTGGCCGCGAGTAAGTTGGTGAAATCCAGAACCGGGGAAAGAAATCGGGTATCGGGAAAAGCCTTTGCAAGGAAATACGGGCCAGCTTGCGTGATCGGGCAGAGATAGGAATCCTTGCCGGAGTCCTGCTGCGGCATGCGCGCCACCTGCGGCAGAAAAACCAGGTCCACGTGCTTTTGCGCCAGGTCCAACACCGCGCCGTGTGCGATTTGCGCCGGCAGGCAGAAGCCGGAATGCGACCGGAGATCGCCGCGCGAGTCGACGGCGGACAACACAATCTCCATCCCCAAAGCCGAAAAGAAGGTCGAATAAAGCGGGAACAAGGAGTGCGTTGTCAGCGCGCGCGGAATGCCGATGCGCGCCTCCGACACTGGCGCCTTCAGGTTGGGATATCCCAGCGATTCCTCAAAAAACGATTTGGCGGCTTCTAGCGCCGGCCCAACATCCCAGTAAGGACGCGGCTTCGGCGCCATCCGTGTTTGTGTCTCTGCGTGTCTTGAGGCGCTATAAATAATTGCTGCCCGTTGCTCCACCATGTCGGGAACTGGCAAAGTGCGGGCCTTTCTCTTCCACACGTTCTCGTACAGGCTGCACCGGCCGCCGAACGGGAAGCGCCGGCCGCCCACTTCGAAGCGCTCGATGCTGCAACACATCTTGCACGCCCGGCACGTAAATCGGCCCACCAGGTTCATCTCCGCCGCCGCCAGAGTCTCAAGATCGGTGACCGTGCGCAGGTCGTTGCCTGATCGTTCCAGCGCGAGCAGTCCCACCCCCAGGGCGCCGAGTAACTCCGGGTTGGATGGAATCACCACCGGGCGTCCAACCCGCTGCGCAAAGGCGTGTCCCACCGCGCGGTTCAGCGCCACTCCCCCTTGCAGCAGAACCTTCTTTCCCACCGGCCGCTGCCCTTTGACCTTGGTAAGATAGTTCTCCACAATGGCGTACACTAGGCCGGCAAGAATGTTGTCGCGGCTCTGGCCCTGCTGCTGCGCAATGCGAATATCGGAGTTGATGAATGCCGCGCAAGTGGTCTTGAATTTCACCGGCGCCGCGGCTGCCAACGCGATCTCCGCGATCTCTGAGACTTGGACGCCCAGGTCGCTTTGGGCGCTCTCCTCCAGAAACGAGCCCGTGCCTGCGGAGCAGGCGTTGTTCATCGCATAGCCGATAGGCACGCCATTGCGCAGGTAGATATACTTGGCGTCTTGCCCGCCAATTTCGAAAATCGTGTCCACGTCTGCGGCAAAGTGCGTCGCGCCTGCGGCATGAGCCGAGATCTCGTTGTACACCTGTTCCGTGCCCAACCACGCGCCGATCAGTTCGCGGGCCGAACCGGTGGTGCTCACCAGGCCCACCTGCCGATTGCCCACTTGACCAATCAGCGCTTTGAGGCACTCGCGAGCCGCCGTAACGGGATCGTCGTGCGTACGCGCATAATGCGAAGCCACAATCGCGCGCGTCGCCGGATCGATCAGAACAGCCTTGGTCGTTGTCGAGCCTGCATCCACTCCCAGCACCAGCGGACCTTCGGGCGGTGCCTGCGGTAAAGGCGTGGCCATCACCTGCACCTGGTCCTTGTAATGATCCAGCGGCGGCAGCGTTTCGAAGGGCGGCAGAGGTAGAATGTGCGGCGCTTGGTAGAGCGGATTGTCCTGCGTAATCAACGCGCTGCCCCACGCCTCGAACCACGCACTCTCCGGCAGCACCAATAACTCAGTGCCGGGCAGTTTCGCGCGGAGTGCCTCCACCAGGGCCGCGTTGCGCGTTACGCCTCCAATCAACAGAACGCGCCGCAGTGAGTTCTGCCCTTTCTCCAGCAGCGCGACAACCTTACTCGCCATGCTGTCGTGCAGCGTCTTCAGGATGTCCGCGGGTGTGGCCTCGTGACGATTGAGCTTGTGCGTCACGTCGGATTTGCAGTGTACCGTGCAGCGCGAAGCCAACGGCACAACCGTGCCTGAAGACGACAACTGAATCGCCGTGTCGATGTCCAGCCCCATGCGGCCAATCAGTTGCATGAAAAACTCGCCGCTGCCGGCCGCACACTTGTTGTGCGACAAGACATTCAGGACCTTCCCATCCGCCAGCGTATAGACCAGAAAAGATTCGCCGCCCAGAGAAACCACGGCATCAAAGTTGCCCTCCGCGCGTTCCCCCAAGTCGCGCAGGCCACGTTGAATAGCTGCGAACTCCGAAATGTGGCCCAGATGGCCGGATACGCCAAAGTACTCCGCGGCGGCAAACTCAGGTTGCGCAAGCAACTGCGCTAGAACTTCCAGAGGGCGTCCCCGGTGGGCCATCGTCTCGGCATGTTGGAAGCCGGACCCGACCGCAACCACCTTGACCGTCAATGCGCCGATGTTGATGCCTACGAACGACATGGCGACTCGGTTCTGCGGAAATCGCGAGCAAAAGCCTCGCGTGCCGCCGAATACCGGAGATTCGATCCACTCAAACCTGCTTGCGAAGGAACTCTACTCCCCCTCCGACAGGAAAGATAGTTCAATTCCAAAATCGAATGGCGGTCGCAAAGTGATTCCGGTCGCCGAAGAAGCAGTTGCCCACCCCCTGCCTCATTGACACAGTGTCATTCGTCTCAGTAGTATCCAACCGATATTTCATCCGAATCTGATCGATACGTCTGCGCTAAAATAGGCGGACTCGTCTGAGGGCATTCCTGGCCATGTCTTGTCTCGCTCGACCCTTGTCCGTCTTGATGTTTCTTCTCGCCTCCATTCCAGCTTTCTCCGCTCCTCCGCAGGCGAGGCAGACCCTCCCCATCACATTTGAGCCGAATCGCGGCCAGGCTCCCTCTCAATATGGGTACGTTTTCCATCGCGATGGAATGTATGCCAGCTTCTTGCGCAACGGCGTTGACTTCGCTCTCGCCGGGCGTGCGCGTGGTGAGAACCCTATCCACATTGCTCTTCTGGGCGGAAATGCCGAGTCCCATGGGCAGGATCTTCTCGGTGGTCACAGCAATTACTTTCTCGGAAATGACTCTTCGCGATGGATGCGCAATGTGCCCCTCTATTCCGCCGTGGAGTACAAGAACCTCTATCCCGGAATCTCGTTGAGCTTTTACGGCAACGGCAGAGAGCTTGAACACGATTTTCATCTGGAAGCGGGAGCCGATCCTTCCCGGATTGTGTTGGCCGTGAATGGCGCGAAAAGTGTCGGGTTGTCCGCGAACGGAGATATCTCCCTTCAATCGGAAACCGGCGCGCTGCTTCTGCGTAAGCCCGTTGCCTATCAAACGACAACGGATGGCCGCCAGTCGGTCGACGCAAAGTTCTTGCTGGCTAAAGACGGAACGGTCCGCTTCACCCTTGGCACTTATGATCGCAGCCGCGCCCTGGTGATCGATCCGGTCTTCGTCTTCTCCACTTACCTGGGTGGCACGGGAACAGACACAATTGCCGCGGTAACTACGGATGCCAGCGGAAACATCCTGGTGACCGGTTATACAAATTCGCTCGATTTCCCGACAAAGAATCCGGAACAACCTGTGATTGGCGGGTGCAAATCCGGCGACTACGGTTGTCAGAATGCCTTCATTACCAAGCTCGATCCCACAGGCAAAACGCTGGTGTATTCCACTTACCTGGGAGGCTCGTATCAGGACTTCGGCGGATCAATCGCCGTGGATTCGTCCGGAAATGCGATTGTCGCCGGAACCACTTTATCGACCGACTTTCCGCATGCTGGCTCAGTTGTAACTCCAAACTGCCAGTTCAACAATGGTTGTTATTTTCTTGCCTCTTTGACGCCCGATGGATCTAAGTTGAATTACTCGGGAGAGGTTGGCGGATCGCAAGGAGATTATGCGAATGGAATAAATGGAAGGGTTGTTGTCGACGCTGCCGGCAATGCATACCTTGCCGGATTGACGGATGACCCGAAATTTCAGATCACACCCGGGACACTTGCGACATCCTCCCTCGGGTATCCCTATTCGGAAATGTTTGTGCTGAAAGTTGACTCCACCGGGAAGCTTGTGTACTCAACGGTGGTGCCCGGAAATGGCTCGTACGATCCATCACAGTCGTACAATAACCTGTTTCTTCCCACCGGAATCGCGGTCGATGGGTCAGGAAATGTAACCACCACAGGCTTTGCAGGGCTGGGTTTGCCCACTACCACCGGAGTGGTTGCGGAGCAGTTTCCCAACCCCTACATCAACTATGAAGACCCTCGGGCAGGTTTTGTACTTCAGTTGAATTCCACGGCATCGGCGATCAAACTTGCCAGCTATTTGCCGGGAACCGACATTGCTGGCGCTCTGGCCGTAGATTCAAATGGAAACCTCTGGACAACCGGGGTCACGTACCAGACCACCTTGCCCGTGACCGCCAACGCTTATCAGAAAGTCCCAAGTGTAGGCGGTTTGTCAGGTCCCAGTTCGGGTTACATTCTTGAACTGAATCCGCAAGCGACCGCGGTTCTGGCGGCAACCTACCTCGATGGCCCGGGCACGGGACAGACTGAAGAATCCAGTTCGTTCTCGGCACTGGCCCTCGACAGCAAGTCGAATGTGTTCGTGGGAGGATCGACAAGTTCAGCCGACTTCCCGCTACAGGATCCATTTGTAACCGAATACGAATTCACCGGTTCGATCGAGGACATGATTGTGGCGGAAGTGAGTTCCGATCTCAGCACCGTCGAATTCGGTTCGTTTCTCAGTTCCACAGATGTAATCTACGGCGGATCTTCATTCAGCGGACTTGCCATCGATCCATCCGACAAACTGATTGCCG
>Ga0302202_10000431_pt1 | contig 55525 bp, 48 predicted proteins | sample II_Bog_N3_3_FD_194579 | JGI IMG/M metagenome (GOLD analysis project Ga0302202, IMG submission 194579) | Peat permafrost microbial communities from Stordalen Mire near Abisko, Sweden - II_Bog_N3_3 | ecosystem: Environmental > Terrestrial > Soil > Wetlands > Peat | place: Sweden: Abisko...
GGCGTGACGACACCGGGCCGCACCGCCAGCAGCGGCGCATAGGCCAGCACGGCGAGCAGGGCAGTGCCACCCCAGATCCAGCTGCGTCGTTCGGGCCGGGTCGCACGGGGTTTCTTTCTGATGGCATGCCGCCCCCGGGGGGCGGTGGAGATGGTGGTTGTGCTCATGCAGAAAGTCGTGGGCTCAAAGGTCCGCCCGGTAGTGTAAGCAGCCAGCGCCATCCGGGCGTGTCAGGAAGGGATCTGCACATGCCCAGCAGCAACAAAGGCAGGTTGACGGGTGAGCGGCCCATGCAGGGCATCACGCCGGACTCCTTGCTGGCGCTGCACGAGGCCGGGTACCGGATCGTCCGGGAACGTATCGGCAGCGGTCGCATTCTGGACGTCGGGTGCGGCCACGGATTCGAGTCCGTCCGCTTCCTGGCGCCGGGCCGCCAGGTGGTCGGTATCGACTACTCGTCCGAGGCGGTCGCCGCCGCGTTGGCCAGCTACGGGTCGCAGGGCCTGCGCGTGGCGCAGATGGACGCGCTGGAACTCGGCGTCCGCACCGGCAGCTTCGACGGCGTGTGCTCGTCCCATCTCATCGAGCACTTCACCGACCCCGAGCCGCACGTGGCCGAGCTCGCTCGTGTGGTCGGGGACGACGGCGTGGTGTGCATCCTCACCCCGAACAAGACCGCCGACTTCGAAAACCCGTTCCATCTGCATCTCTTCGACTTCGACGACCTGCAGGCCATGCTCGGGCGCCATTTCGACGACGTACGGCTGCAGGGTCTCGACACCATCGCGGAGGTCAAGGCACATTTCGAGGCCCGCCGGAAGAAGGCGGCCAGGCTCTTGAAGATCGACGTGCTCGACCTCCGGCACCGGATGCCGCACTCCTGGTACGTGTGGCTGTACACGCGGCTCCTGCCGCTCGCCTACAAAATGCTGGCCAGGGAGGAGGTCGGCGGCGTGACCGGCATCACGGCCGACGACTGGTTCGTGACGGACGATGTCGACGACTCCACTCCGCTTCTCTTCGCAGTGGCACGGAAACCGCGTCGGGTCGAGCCTGCGCAGAGCGCCCGTTCCGGCGTCTCCACCCCGGCAACGACCTGATGCTGGCCGTCGGGCTGACGGGAGGCATCGGCTCGGGAAAGTCCGCCGTGGCAGACCTCCTCGTGGCGCGTGGGGCGGTCCTCATCGACGCTGACCAGGTGGCACGGGACGTGGTGGCTCCCGGCGGACCGGCCTACCAGCCGCTGATCGACAAGTTCGGGCCCGGGATCGTCGCCGACGACGGCACCATCGACCGCCCCGCGTTGGCTGCACTGGCCTTCGCCGACGAGGAGCGTCGGTTGGATCTCAATGCCATCACGCACCCGGCCATCGGCATCGCCATGATCGAGGCGCGTGATGCCCACGAAGGGACGGACGACATTGTGGTGCTGGCCATCCCGTTGTTGAAGGCCCTGCACCGTGAGACGGTGCGACTCGACGACGTGGTGGTGATCGACTGCCCGACGGATGTCGCGCTCCATCGGCTGCTCGGGCAGCGCGGGTTCGACCGCGCCGACGCCGAGGCGCGCATCCGCTCGCAGATCTCGCGGGAGGAACGCTGCAAGGACGCCGACTTCGTCCTCGACAATTCGGGCGACCGGGCCGCACTGGAGGCGAAGGTGGCCGGGCTGTGGGATTGGTTGCAGGCGGAGGCCGCTCGGAAGAAGGCTACTTCCGACGCCGACGCCGACGCCGACGCCGACGCCGGACACACCGCACATCCCGGGTAGTCCCGGTGGCGCCTCTCCGGTTGCCGAGTCCAGTAGTCGGCGAAGCCGAAAGCAGCTGTCGATGGGCAATACTCGCCCTGTGAACCAGCGCATTGCCGCGGGGCTGGTGGGTGTCTGGTTCGGGGCCCTCCTGATGGTGGCCGCCATGCCCAGCGGCCCGGCTTTCGGGACCGAGCACGGATATCCGCCGATCGGGTCGGCAGGCGTGCACGCAGCGGCGGAGCAGTCGCGGCCCCGCAGCGTGCCGCGCATTGCGCTCTACGGCGACTCACTGGTGTCCGAGGTGGGGCAGGACTTCGCAGAGCTCGCCACCTCGGCGGGGGCTGCGGTGCAGGTGCACGCCTTTCCCGGCGTGTCACCGTGCGATTACTTCACCTCCATGGCCGCCGTCGCCCGGGACTGGCACCCCACGGTCGCAGTGCTGCTCTTCAGCGGGGATGTCTTCACAGCGTGCAATGACGGCGTCCAGGTCGGGACGGCGCTGTACTACGCGAAGTACAAGGACGAAACCCGCACCGCGATCTCCATCTTCCGCTCCGTTGGTACAACCGTTGTCCTGATCGGCCAGCCGGCCGACAGCACGGCCAGACTGACCACCAACGGGTCTGCCCTCAATCGGCTCTACGGGTCGATCGCCAGGGCGACGACGGGCGTGAGCTATGCCGATGCCGGTCTCGCGGTCATGGCGAAGGGGCGCTTCACCTGGACGTTGCCCTGCCTGTCGGGCCAGCCGTGCACCGGACCACACGGGACGAACATCGTCCGCTCGCCTGATGGCGTGCACTTCTGCCCCGATGGCAGGACCACGCCGGACCGAGGCCTCGAAGAGTGCGACGTCTACTCCTCGGGCGCGTTCCGCTTCGCCTCGGCCATCCTCAAGGTGGCCCTGGGTGCGGGCGGCCGTCCTGTCACACCCCCCGGGTAGCCTCATTGGGTCATGCCCGAATTCGAGGTCGTTTCCCCCTTCCAGCCCTCGGGTGACCAACCCACCGCCATCACCGGTCTGTCCAAGGGCGTACGGCGCGGCGATGCCTATCAGACGCTGCAGGGCATCACCGGGTCCGGCAAGACGGCGACCATCGCCTGGATGATCGAGCAGGTCCAACGGCCGACACTCATCATTGAGCCGAACAAGTCGCTGGCGGCCCAGCTCTCCTCGGAGCTGCGGGAGCTATTCCCCAAGAACCGGGTCGAGTTCTTCGTCTCGTACTACGACTACTACCAGCCCGAGGCGTACCTGCCCACGACGGACACCTACATAGAGAAGGACTCGTCCATCAACGACGAGATCGACCGCCTGCGTCACGCCACGACGTCCTCTCTCCTCATGCGGCGCGACGTGATCGTGGTGGCCTCGGTCTCCTGCATCTACGGCCTGGGCTCGCCCGAGGAGTACCGCGACCGCATCCTCGGCGTGAAGGTGGGCGATCAGGTGGACCAACGTGACATGCTGCGTCGCCTCGTCGACCTGCAGTACGCCCGCAACGACGTGAACCTCGTGCGCGGCACCTTCCGCGCCCGGGGCGACACGGTGGAGATCCACCCCGCCTACGAGGAGCAGGCCCTCCGCATCGAACTCTTCGGCGACACGGTCGAGCGCATCGTCCCCTTCGATGTCCTGACCGGGGAGATGGGGGACGAAATGGAGGACGTGGCCGTCTACGCCGCCACGCACTACGTCACCGGGGACGACATCGTCCAGCGCGCCGTCGGCAGCATTGAGATCGAGTTGCGGGAACGCCTGCAGGAGTTCGAGAAGGAAGGCAAGCTGCTCGAGGCCCAGCGCCTGCGCGTGCGGACCGAGCACGACCTCGAGATGCTGGCCGAGACCGGCGTGTGTTCCGGTGTCGAGAACTACAGCCGTCACCTGGACGGCCGGGCGCCGGGGGAGACCCCCTACACGTTGTTGGACTTCTTCCCCAAGGACTACCTCTGCGTGATCGACGAGAGTCACGTCGCCGTGCCCCAGCTGCACGGGCAGTACGCCGGCGACAAGTCCCGCAAGGACGTCCTGATCGAGCACGGCTTCCGGTTGCCCTCGGCCCGGGACAACCGGCCACTCCGCTTCGAGGAGTTCATTGAGCGGGTGCCCCAGTGCGTCTTCGTCTCGGCCACGCCGGGGGCGTTCGAACTCGAGCACTCCGACCAGGTCGTGGAGCAGGTGATCCGGCCGACCGGCCTGGTCGACCCCGAGGTGACGGTGGTGCCCACCAAGGGGCAGGTCGACGATCTGCTGACCCGCATCCACAGCACGGTGAAGGCGGGTGGCCGCGTCCTGGTGACGACGCTGACCAAGAAGATGGCCGAGGACCTCACCGACTACCTGGCCGACGCCGGCGTTCGGGTGCAGTACCTCCACTCCGACATCGACACCATCACGCGGATCGAGATCCTGCGCGAGCTCCGCCTGGGCTCCATCGACGTGCTGGTCGGTATCAACCTCCTGCGCGAGGGCCTCGACCTGCCCGAGGTGGCCCTGGTGGCCATTCTCGATGCGGACAAGGAGGGCTTCCTGCGCTCGGCCTCCTCGCTGATCCAGACCATGGGCCGGGCCGCCCGCAACGTGGACGGCATGGTGGTCCTGTACGCCGACACCGTCACCGACTCCATGCGCGAGGCCGTCTCGGTCACCCAGCGCCGCCGCGAGGTGCAGATCGCCTACAACAAGGAGCACGGGATCAATCCCCAGACCATCCGCAAGTCGGTGACCGACATTCTGGAGCGTTTGCGCGGGAGCGGTGGCGGAGGCGTGTCCAAGGCCGGCCGCAGCCGGGCCGAGGTGCGCAAGAACGCCGCCGTGCGCGGCAACCGGCGCCCGGCCCTCCTGGCTGACGGCGATGCCTCGACCCCGGCGGAGGCCGTGGAGCTCATGAGCCAGTTGGAGGCGGAGATGAAGGCCGCCGCCGCCGAGCTCCGCTACGAAGAGGCGGCCCTCCTACGGGACGAGATCGCCGATCTGCGGGCCTCCATCCCGGGCTGACCGGCGACGGACCGGGCTAGCGTTTGCCCCCGTGCCCACCACCGCCCAGCTCCGCGAGACCATCGCCCGTTACGCCTCCGTCATCAGCGAGCGCGACCCTGACGCCTACGCGGCGCAGTTCACCCCTGATGCCGTGCAGGTCGACCCGTACCCCACCGCGCCCAACGTGGGGCGGGACGCCATCAGGGCCTTCATCCAGCGTTCGTACGACGCCTGCGAGGCGATGCAGTTCGAGGTGGAGTCGATTCACCCCGTGGGGGACAAGGCCGCCATTGAGTTCCACATCACCGTCTCCCTGGCCGGGGGCGGCACCATGCACATCCGGGGCACCGAGATCTTCACCGTCACGGACGAGGGCCTCATCAGCGCGGTGGACGCCTACTGGGGCGACGAGGACCTGACCTTCGAATAGCGCCGCAGCCGCCGACCGCCCGGCTGGCCGCGGCCGACCTCACCGGGTGACCTGGGTGGGTCAGGTGACCCGGTGAACTGGGGCTGAGTGAGATGACACAGCGCGCCGGTATCCTCACCGGATGGCCGACCGTCTCGTCGTTCGCGGCGCTCGCGAGCACAATCTGCGAGACGTCTCGCTGGATCTGCCCCGGGACCGTCTGATCGTCTTCACCGGCCTCTCGGGCTCCGGGAAGTCCTCCCTGGCCTTCGACACCATTTACGCCGAGGGCCAGCGCCGCTACGTCGAGTCCCTCTCGGCCTACGCCCGCCAGTTCCTGGGCCAGATGGACAAGCCGGACGTCGACTTCATTGAAGGCCTGTCCCCGGCCATCTCCATCGACCAGAAGTCCGCCTCCCGCAACCCCCGCTCGACCGTGGGGACGATCACCGAGGTCTACGACTACCTCCGCCTCCTGTATGCCCGCATCGGTCATCCCCACTGCCCGGTCTGCGGCCGGCCCGTGGCCCGCCAGACCCCGCAGCAGATCGTCGACCGCGTCCTCGAGCTGCCCGAGGGGACGCGCTTCCAGGTCATGGCCCCCGTCGTGCGGGGCCGTAAGGGCGAGTACAGCTCGCTGCTCGACGACCTGGCCAAGCAGGGTTTCGCCCGGGTCCGGGTCGACGGCGTGCCGCTCGAGCTGTCCGAGCGGGCCGAGGTCAATCTGGCCCGTTACGAAATGCACACCATTGAGGTCGTGGTGGACCGCCTGGTCAGCCGGGCCAACATGCGCCAGCGGCTGACCGAGTCGATCGAGACCGCTCTGGAGCTCACGGGCGGCACAGCCGAAGTCCTCGTCATGAACGGGAAGGCCAACGTCGGGAAGGGCCGCGGCGGCGGAGCCGACGGTGGGGCAGACGACGGGGCGGACGACGGCGGTGAGGCCGACGAGGCCATCACCTTCTCCCAGCACCTGGCCTGCACCCACTGCGGCATCAGTTTCGAAGAGCCGGCCCCCCGCAGCTTCTCCTTCAACTCGCCCTATGGGGCCTGCCCGGCCTGCCTCGGCCTGGGCACCAAGTTCGAGGTCGACCCCGAGTTGGTCGTGCCCGACGACTCGCTTTCCCTCGCCGAGGGTGCGCTGGCACCCTGGGCCAGCGCACGCAGTGAGTACTTCACCGGGCTGCAGATCGGTGTGGCCGAGTTCGGCGGCTTCGACTTCGACGCCCCGTGGAAGTCGCTCAAGGCCAAGGACAAAAAGCTCGTCCTCTACGGGACGGGCAGCCGATCGGTCCACGTCACCTACAAGAACCGTTTCAACCGGAAGCGCTCCTACGAGGCGCTTTTCGAGGGCATCATCCCTTGGCTGCAACGGCGCCACGGGGAGTCCGAGTCGGACTGGTCGCGCGAGCAGATCGAGCAGTACATGCGCGAGGTCGACTGCCCCGAGTGCAAGGGCGCCCGCCTCAAGCCCGAGTCATTGGCCGTCACCGTCGGGGGGCGCAACATCTTCGAGTTGTGCAGCCTCCCCATCGACAGTGCCGTCGAAGCGATGTCGACCCTGGAGCTGAGCGACCGCGAGCACATGATCGCGGACCGGGTCTTCAAGGAAGTGCGCGAGCGCATGCAGTTCCTGCTCGATGTGGGGCTCGACTACCTCTCGCTGGCCCGCTCCGCCGGCACGCTCTCGGGCGGTGAGGCGCAGCGCATCCGCCTGGCCAGCCAGATCGGCAGCGGCCTGGTCGGTGTGCTCTACGTGCTCGACGAGCCGTCTATCGGCCTGCACCAGCGCGACAACCAGCGTCTGATCGGCACGCTGGAGCGGCTGCGCAACCTGGGGAACACGGTCATTGTGGTGGAGCACGACGAGGAGACGATCCGCACCGCCGACTACGTCGTCGACATCGGGCCCGGAGCAGGAGAGCATGGTGGCAACGTCGTGCACGCCGGCCCAGTCACGGGCCGCGGCGGCCTGCTGACCAACAAGGCGTCCATCACAGGGCAGTACCTCTCGGGCAAGAGGTCGATCCCGGTGCCGGCCCGGCGTCGCCCGGGGACGGGTGATGTGGTCACCGTGCGGGGCGCCCGGGAGCACAACCTGAAAGACGTCGACGTGTCGTTCCCGCTCGGGTGCCTGGTGGCGGTGACCGGCGTCTCGGGCTCGGGCAAGTCGACGCTCGTCAACGACATCCTGCTGCGCTCCTTGGCCCAGCACCTGCACCGGGCCAAGGCGGTGCCGGGCCTGCACCGCAAGGTGGAGGGCATGACCAACCTCGACAAGGTGGTCGACGTCGACCAGGCGCCCATCGGGCGCACCCCGCGCTCGAATCCGGCGACGTACACCGGCGTGTTCGACCACATCCGCAAGCTCTTCGCGCAGACCGCCGAGGCCAAGGTGCGCGGCTACCAGCCGGGGCGCTTCTCGTTCAATGTGCGGGGCGGGCGCTGCGAGGCCTGCGCCGGCGACGGCACCATCAAGATAGAGATGCACTTCCTCCCCGATGTCTACGTCCCCTGCGAAATCTGTCACGGTGCGCGCTACAACCGGGACACCCTGGAGATCACGTTCCGGGGCAAGACCATCGCCGACGTCCTCGACCTGTCGTGCGAGGAAGCGCTGAGCTTCTTCGCCAAGCAGCCCCCGATCGCCCGCCACATGCAGACCCTGGTCGACGTGGGCCTGGGCTACGTCCGCCTGGGCCAGCCCGCCCCGACGCTCTCGGGCGGGGAGGCCCAGCGCGTGAAGCTGGCCAGCGAGTTGAGCCGCCGCCCCACCGGCCACACCTTCTACATCCTCGACGAGCCGACGACGGGACTCCACTTCGAAGACACGCGACGCCTGCTCGAGGTCCTCGGCCGCCTGGTCGAGCAGGGCAATACCGTCGTCGTCATTGAGCACAACCTCGACGTGATCAAGACGGCGGATTGGATCATCGACCTCGGCCCCGAGGGCGGCAACAAGGGCGGCACGGTGATCGCTGAGGGCACACCCGAGCAGGTGGCCAAGACGGCGGGCAGCTACACGGGCGAGGTCCTCAAGCCTGTACTGGCCAAAGCCAAGTAGCAATCCGACACCACGTTTCCCGGAAGGACGCAACCTTCCCCAGAAGAACGGTCGCACCAGATCCACCAAGTGTCAGTGGACAATCGGTGGATTTGAGTGGATTTCGGTTGAAGGCGTGCAGTCTCTGTGTGTGACACCCAAGTGCTTTCATCGATGCCATGGAGTTGGAGAACTTCGCCGATGCACTCGAGGCACTGATCGCCTCTGACGCGGCCAACTACGGCGACGGTGAGTCGATGGAGAAGCTGCACCACCTCGAAGCACGCTTCGAGTCCTTCATGACCGAGGCCACGTCGGCTTTCGAGGCAGGGGAGCACTGGGCGGCCGAGGGGGCCAAGACGGCGGCCTCGTGGATCGCCAGCCGCTGCCGGGTCCCACGGGCGGCCGCCAAGCGCCGGGTGCGCCTGGGCCGGACCCTGCGTCACCTGCCCGCAGTGGCGGGGGCTTGGCGCGAGGGCGCCATCGGCGAGGATGCGGCCAAGGCCATTGCCTCGGCCCGGAGGCACCGCACCGAGGCCGCCATGGCCCGTGACGAAGAGATGCTGGTGGACCAGGCCTCTGACATGGGCTTCGAGGACTTCGCCCGGGCGCTCGAGTACTGGAAGCAGCTGGCCGACCCCGAGGGGGCCGAAGAGGGCGAGCACGAGAAGGTGGCCTCACGTGACGTGTTCTTAGAGACCAGCTTCGGGGGCATGTGGCTGGGCCAGATGACACTCGACCCGGTCTCGGGCTCCATTGTCTCGAACGAGCTCAACCGACTCGAGCACGACCTCTTCGAGGCCGACTGTGCGCAGGCCAAAGAGCGCCTGGGGCGCCCCGGGCGCATCGACGAGCTGGCCCGGACCTCGGGCCAGCGCCGGGCCGACGCCCTCGTCGAGATGGCGACGCGCAGCCGCCGTGCCCCCGCCGAGGGGATCCGCCCCGCCCCGCTGTTTTCGGTGCTCGTCGGCTACGAGACGGTGCACGGGCGCATCTGCGAGCTCGAGAACGGCACCGTGCTCCATCCCTCGGCGCTCGAAGCATGGATGGACTCGGCCTACTTCGAGCGGGCGCTGTTCAGCCTGGGCAACCGCATCGACGTCAGCGTGCGGTCCCGGTTCTTCACCGGAGGAACCCGCAGAGCCATAGAGCTGCGCGACCGCATCTGCACCCACCCCCACTGCTACGAGCCCGCCCAGAGCTGCCAGGTCGACCACGTGGAGACCTATGCCGCAGGGGGGCTCACCACCCAGGACAACGGCCGGCTGCTCTGTGGGTTCCACAACCGCCTGCGCAACCAGCGCGAGCAAAAAGGCGACCAGCGCCAACGGCCACCGCCGAGCGCAGCGTGAGAGGGGGGCGGCCCCGCCGCCTGGCCCAGTCCGCCCCCGCCCTCTGCAGCGCCCGCCAGCCGAACCCAGGCCGGCGCAGCTCCAAGACAAAAACCTCAGCCCCCAGCGCTTCGACGCGCCTGGACACACATGCGGTGGGGAGGTATCCGAAGTCGTGCAGGAGCGGCCGATCCGGCAAGAAACGGGCCCGTTTTGTGACACACCGACGGATCAGCGAGGTGATCGCGGTCCTTGCGGATGGATGGTTTCACCTCGGGCCAGCATCTCGACGAATTGCTCGATGCGCTTGGCTCGGGTCTCGATCTTCTTCGCGTTTCCGATCCGATACAAAATGGCGTACCGGTTCGCACTTGTCAGCGTCTCGAACATTGCCTGGGCCCGAGCATTGCCGTCGAGGGCCTCCGCCAGATCCTCCGGCACCTCGACGTTGGCTTGTCCGGCGTACGCGGCCGTCCATCGACCGTCAGCTTTCGCCTTCCGTATCTCGTCTTCCCCCGCGCGGTGCATTCGGCCGGCGACAACCAACCTTTCGGCAAGGGCGACATTTCTCTGCGACCAAGGGCTCCGGGGGCTTCGAGGTGTGAATCGTCGCCGGAATGTCTCGTTGTCACGCCGCCCGAGTTGCCCATCAATCCAGCCGAAGCAGATCGCTTCGTCGAGCGCCGTGTCATAGAGGAGCGTCGTCGGATGAGTCGTGCCCTTCTTGGCGAGAACGAGCCAGACGCCTTTCGACGTGGCGTAATGGTCTGACAGCCAGCTACGCCATTCGGAGGCATCCGCCACCAGAAGCTCTGGAGGATCCACCGGTTCACGGTATCCCGCTGCGCCGGACCAACCGCCTCAGCTCGCGTCGGCGACGACCAGCCGGTACCCGAGATCGATCGCCGGCAACTCGGCCTGCCCGGCTAACCCAGCCTGCTCGGCATAGTCGGCGTGCCGCCGTTGCCACGCACCGCTGGCCAGGTCCGCCCCCAAAGCGGCGACACCCCGTGCGACCACCGCCGGGTCGGCCAGCGCCAGTCCCGAGCAATTGGCCCGCACCGCCGGGTCGAGATAGGCCTCCGGCCGGCACCAGTAGGCGCCGAGCACGCCGTCGTGCATGTCCCGGGGAACCAGCAGCGGGATGGACACGTGGGCGCCGATCGCCTCTGCCACGGCATCGGACCCGGGCCCGAGCCGCGCCGTGGTTGCCGCCACCTCGGGCAGGTATTCCTCAAGCAACCAGAACCGCGAGTGCAGCTCGAAGTCGATGGCCACCACCATCCGTCGCGGCGCCACCCGGCACATTTCGGCGAGTCCGGCAGCCCAGTCGTCCCAGTGGTGCACGGTCAGGACGGCCATCGCGACGTCGACACACCCCGTGGCAATCGGAAGCGCCGACCCGCTGGCCCGCACGGCCGGGGCTGCGCCGGCCCCACGCTGGGCCACCATGACATTCGAAGGTTCGACCGCCACCACCGCCCGACCCAGGCCGACGGGCTCGTAGTTCCCGGTCCCGGCCCCGACGTTCACCACGACGCGCCCGTCCCCGAGCTGCTCGTGGATCACCGCCTCCCAACGCGGCTCGACCCGGCGGTGGGCGATGTAGCCCTGCCCGATCGTGTCGTAGACCGGTGACGCCGTCATCGGCGGGCCGCCCGGATCCTCTTCCTACGCCGCTGCTTCCTACTCCTACGCCGCTGACTTCTCCAAAATGTGCACACCGCACGCCGAACCGAGCCCGATCACGTGCGTCAGCCCGACCTTGGCGCCCTCAATCTGGCGGTCGCCGGCCTCACCGCGCAGGTGGGTGGCCACCTCCCACACATTGGCGATCCCGGTGGCGGCGATCGGGTGGCCCTTGGACTCCAGGCCGCCGGAGACGTTCACCGGCGTCTTGCCGTCACGCCAGGTGGCGCCCGACTTGAAGAAGTCGGCCGCACCGCCCCGCTCGCACAGGCCGAGGTTGTCGTAGTGGACGAGCTCGGCGGTGGCGAAGCAGTCGTGCAGCTCCACCAGGTTCAGGTCCGAAGGACCGACACCCGCCTGCTCGTAGGCCTGGGCCGCGGCGTTGCGTGTCAGGTCGTTGACGTTGGGCAGGATCTGGCATGCCTCTTCCCACGGGTCGGTGGTCAGGATGGACGCCGAGATCTTGACCGCCCGCTTCTGCTGCTCGAGCGACAGTGTCTTGAGCTTCGACCCCGAGACCACCACGGCCGCCGCGGCGCCGTCGCAGTTGGCCGAGCACATGGGCCGGGTGTTCGGATAGGCGATCATGACGTCGTTCATGATCTCGTCGAGCGACATCTTCTTCTGGTAGGCCGCCATCGGGTTGAGCGTCGAGTGCGAGTGGTTCTTCTCGCTGATCTGCGCGAAAAGCTCGAAGCTCGTGCCGCCGTAGCGGTGGCCGTACTCCATGCCGATCTGGGCGAACACGCCCGGCATGATGTCGGTGCCGATGCGGCCGTCCGTCCCGGCCACCGATCCGTAGCGCCCCGAGGGCGTCCAGGTGTTGTCGTCGCTCTTGCGGCTCCCGCCGGCCAGCAGCCCGGCGCCGGCGAGCTTCTCCACGCCGAAGGCCAGGCCCATGTCGGTCTCACCCGCCTTAATCGCCATGACCGCCACACGCAGCGCGGTGGCGCCGGTGGCGCAGGCGTTGGAGACGTTGTAGACGGGGATGCCCGTCTGGCCCAGTTGCTTCTGGATGACCTGCCCGATCGGCAGCGCGCCGCCCATCAGGTTGCCGGCGCCGATGATGCCCATGTCCTTCATGGTCACCCCGCCGTCGGCCAAGGCGCCCTGTACCGCCTGTGATGCCAGGTCGGTGGTGTCGAGGTCAGGGTGCTTCCCGAACTTGGTCATGTGGATCCCGAGGACCCACACCTCTTCTGACGCCGATGCCATGGTGCCTAACCTCCCAGGGGTTCGAAACCGAAGCCGATTGCCTCGGTGCCGTTGTCGTCGGTGCCGATCAGTTCCGTGGCCAGGCGGACCTTCATGCCCAGGGTCACGTGCTCAGGATCGGGTGTCACGTTGATGAGATTGGCCTTCACGCTGGTGCCGTCGCAGTCGACGACGGCGGCCACGTACGGGACGGGAATCCCCGGCGCCGCGAACGAAACGATGGTGAACGCCCGTACCTCGCCGCTGGTGGGAATCGAGACCTTCTTGAATTCGGTGGCCTCGCAGGCCGCACAGGCATTGCGGCGGTCGAAGAAGCGGGCACCGCATGCGGTGCACTCGTTCGCCACCAAATGCGGGTCGGCACCCAGTTCCAGGTAGTCGACCAGCGGGATCTGTTGCGCCATCATGCCCCTTCGCTCAGGTGGGAAATCGTGTTCTCAATGTAGCGGGGTGGCCAAAAAGTCAGCCAATCGGTGCACTCTTCAGGGCGATGCGATCCTGGTCACAGCCCGATAGGTTCGGGCGCATGCAATTCACCAACCTCGGCCGCACAGGCCTCCGTGTCAGCCGTATCTGCCTGGGCACCATGAACTTCGGGCCCGAGACGGATGAGCCGACCTCGTTTTCCATCATGGACTCGGCCCTGGAGGCCGGCATCAACTTTTTCGACTCGGCCAATGTCTACGGCCGCTCCATCGGGCGTGGCGCCACCGAGGAGATCGTCGGACGCTGGTTCGCCCAGGGTGGTGGCCGGCGCGAGAAGGTCGTCATGGCCACCAAGCTCTACGGCGACATGGGCGACTGGCCCAACGAGGGCAAGCTCTCGGCGTTGAACATCCGGCGGGCCTGCGAGGCCAGCCTGAAGCGGCTGCAGACCGATTACATCGACCTCTACCAGATGCACCACATCGACCGCTCCACCGGCTGGGATGAAATCTGGGAGGCCATGGAGGTGCTGCGCGTCCAGGGCAAGATCCTGTACGTCGGCTCGTCCAACTTCGCCGGCTGGCACATCGCCAAGGCGCAGGAGGCGGCGGCCCGGCGCAACTTCATGGGCCTGGTCAGCGAGCAGTCGCACTACAACCTGCTGACGCGCCAGATCGAGCTCGAGGTGCTGCCGGCGGCCGGGGACTACGGCCTGGGCGTCATCCCGTGGTCGCCGCTGGCCAGTGGCCTGCTCGGCGGCATCGTGCGCAAGGAGCGCGACGGGAGCCGGCGTTACGGGGACAACGTGAAGCGGACGCTGGAGGCGAAGCGCCCCGCGCTCGAGGCCTACGAGGACCTCTGTGCCGAGGCCGGCGAGGAGCCGGGCACGGTCGGGCTGGCCTGGTTGCTCACGCGGCCGGCCGTCACGGGGCCGATCGTCGGGCCGCGTACGCCCGAGCATCTCGAGTCGGCCGTGCACGCCGTCGACGTGACGCTCGACGACAAGGTGCTGGCCCGCTTGGACGAGATCTTCCCCGGTCACAAGACGGCGCCCGAGGACTACGCCTGGTAGCGGGAGGTCCTGGCCCCCGGGCGGGGCTGGCGGGTCGGGTGGCGGTGCTCGCGAGTGGCGGTGCTCGCGGGTGGCGGTGCTCGCGGGTGGCGGTGCTCGCGGGTGGCGGTGCTCGCGGGTGGCGGTGCTACTTGAGTGAGCCGGCCAGCTCGGGCTGAGGATCCGGTCCGGGGTCCCCGGGCATCTGCGAGGTGTCCAAGTCGTCGGCGTCGACAGACAGCTTGGGCAGGATCTTGTCCAGCCAGGCCGGGAACCACCAGTTCGCCTTGCCGAAGAGCATCATGATGGAGGGGACGATGGCCATCCGGATGAGAATGGCGTCGACCAGGATGCCACCGGCCAGGCCGATGCCGAACTCCTTGATGACGCGGTTCCCGCCCAGGATGAACGAGCCGAAGACGAGGATCATGATGAGCGCGGCCGCTGTGATCGTCTTGCCGGTGGCGGCCAGACCGTTGCGCACGGCGATGCGGTTGTTGCCGCCCGACTTGATGTATTCCTCGTGCATCCGTGACACCAAGAAGACCTGGTAGTCCATCGACAATCCGAACAGGATGGCGAACAGCATCACGGGGAGGAACGCCTCGACGGGGCTGGTTCCCTGCAGTCCGATCAGCGAGCCTGCGTCACCCCACTGGAAGACCGCCACCAGCATGCCGAGTGCGGCGCCGATGGAGAGCAGGTTCATGACGGCCGCGGTGAGCGGGATCACAATGCTGCGGAACACCGTCATCAGCAACAGGAACGACAGGATCACGACCAGGCCGATGAAGAGCGGCAACTTCGAGCTCAGCACGTTGGCGAAGTCGATATAGATGGCGGTCGTCCCTGCGACGAGGACCTTCAGGCCCGAGTTGCCGACCGCCTGTGGAATCGTGTCGCCCCGCAAGTGGTTCACCAGGTCGGTTGTCGCTTTGTCCTGCGGCGCCGTGGTCGGATACACCGTGGTCAAGGCCACGTAACCGTCGCCTGTCTTGTTGGGGATGTAGACCGTGGTGGGGGGAGAGTTCTGGACCACGCCCGGCTGCTTGGCGACGGCGTCCACGACCTTCTCCAGCGCGGGGTCGGGATTCTGCTGCACCACGGTCACCAGCTCGAGCGGCCCGGTGAAGCCCGGCCCGAACCCCTTGGAGAGCATGTCGAAGGCCACCCGCGTCGGTGTTCCGGCCGGGTCCGTGCCCTGGTCGGCCGAGCCAAGCTGCAAGGAGAAGAAGGGCAGGGCGATGGCCACGATGATGATCAGGGCGACGCCCGCCGACAGCACCGGGTACTTCTGCACACGGTCAGCCCAGTTGGGCCAGAAGCCCTTGCTGTCGGCTCCCACGACCCGGGGGCCGACCTCGGTCAGGTACTTCTTCTGTTTGCGGCTCATGACCTTGGGCCCGATGAATCCCAACATCGCCGGCAGGAGGGTGAGGGCCGCCACCATGGTGAGAGCCACGCCGATGGCGGCGGCCACCGCCAATCCGTAGAGGAAGCTCACTCCGAGGGCGAACATGCCGAGCAGGGCGATGCACACGATGATCCCGGCGAAGAGCACCGCACGCCCCGAGGTGTTGACCGCGTTGATGATGGACGACTCCACGTCTCGGCCCGCGACGAGGCCCTGCCTATGGCGCGTCACGATGAAGAGGGCGTAGTCGACGCCCACCCCCAGTCCGATGAGGAGCGTGAGCTCCGGCGAGATCGACGGCATGCCGAGCACGTGGCTCAACAGGCCGATGATCCCGATGGCGGTGCCCAGGGCGAGGAGCGCCGAGAGGATCGGGAGGATGGCGGCGAAGAACGAGCCGAACACCAGGAGGAGCACGATCATGGCCAGCAGCACGCCCAGACCCGTGCTGCTGAAGGACTGGTTGTTGGCCTGTTCGGCCAGCGGCCCGGTGACCGCGACCGTCAGCCCGCCGCCCGATGCCTTGGTCACGGTGTCGACGAACTTCTTGGCTTCGGCGTTCGAGATGTTCTGGGTCTGCTTGTCGAAGTTGACCTGGAAGAACCCGACCGTGTCGTCTTTGCTGATGTTGCGATTGTCGGTCGAATTCATGAGGTTCCCGCTCTGGTCGAACGGACTCGTGACCGGTGTGACGTGAGGGAGCGCATTGATCTTGTCCACCATGGTGTTGATGCGCTGGCCGATGGCGGGGTCGGTCAGCTTGGCGTCACCCGAGGTGCCGAAGACCACCTGCTCCTGGTCGCCCGAGTGTGAGGGCGCCACGGACTTCAACAGGTTGATGGCGTCGAAGGACTGGGTGTGGGGGAAGCTGAAGTTGTTCGAGTAGTTGGTGCCGGCCGCCGACACCGAGAAGATCGAGACGACGAGTACGGCGATCCACAACAGGACGACGATGCGGCGATGGCGGACACACCACCCGGCCAGGGTGCGCATTAAGAGAATCTCCTCGGCAATGTTCGACGCGGCCACCGGCCGGCATCAAGGGAACGGGTTAATCGTACTGGTCTCCTGGACACCTTCCGGTGCACTTGGTATCGGCTCTTTGGACGACGGCATTGAACGCGGGAACGGCCAGGCGGTCGGCCGAGGGGCCGAGAAGGCCACGGGGGCCCGGCCAGGACCCGATGGTGGTCCCCATGTCGCGGAAAGGCACGCCCGTTGGGGACAGCACCGTCCCGGGCCGGCGAATGGCCCTGGGGAGCGCACCGCGCCGGATCAGTTCTCCATGACCGAGCTGGGGCGTGCCGCGTCGTCGAGGCCGTGGCGCGAGCGGGGGTGGTGGGAGTGGGGGTGGTGGGAGTGGGGGTGGAGGTGGCGCCCACCGGCCCTGCGCCACAGGAAGAAGGCGACGAGGGCGAAGAGGAACCACGGCACGTGGATGAAGGGGGAGAAGGGCATGGTCGCACCGGCAGCGAGAGCGACGAGCACCACGATCAAGACCCACGGGAGGATGCGGCGGTGCCGCGGCGGCGGGGGCGGGGGCTCGCTGAGTAGGCGGGGAAGGTCGTCGAAGAGACCGTTCAGCTCGCCGCGTGTGGTGGCGGACATTGCGGTATCGAGCCGGTCCTTGAACTCGACCGCATCGAGCCGGCCCTCGGCGAAGTGGCGTGAGAGCTTGTCCGCCACCGCGTTGCGCTCGTCGTCCGAGGCGCGCAAGGAGGCGTCGTAGTCCTGCGTGTCCCTGCGGCCCATCGGGTAGGCGGGATCCCACCGGTAGCGCATCGGTTCGTCTCCTTCTTTCGTTCTGACGTGGATGTGTCGGTCTGCCGGGAATCGGCTCAGAGGGCGCCGTGAGCCCGTTCGCGAGCCAGGAGCTCCTCGGCCACCGACATGTCGCTGTGCTCGTCGGGGATGAGGAGCCAGCCGGCCAGGTACAGGGGCACGGCCAGGCCCCCCAGGAAGGCGAGGGCGACGAATGCGATGCGGACGATGACGGGGTCGACGTCGAAGTAGTCGGCCAGTCCGGCCGCAACGCCGGCGAGCATGCGGTTCCGGCCGCCCCGGTGGAGGCGCTGCTCGGCTTCCGGGCGGGCCGGGCCGGGCGGGGGTGGCGCGGCCTGGTCGATGGCGGGGGCGGTCGCTGTCGCGCCCAGGTTGGCCGAAGGGTCCGCCGTCTCTTCTGGTGCAGTGTCCATGGGATGCAGCCTGACGGCGGGCCCCGGCGGTGTGAATCCGGCAAATCCCTGGTCGGACCCTGAGTGTCACCCCGGCGTCCTCAGGGATGTCCCTGATAGCCCTCGGGGTGGCGGTGGCGCGATCATCGGGTATCGCACAGGCCCCCGATCCCGGTACGCGTCCGCTCACCGAGGGTGGCCGCCCGACTGAGCCGTCGCCGCGCGCGTCCGAACCAGGCTCTGGTGGGGCTGGTCCACCGCATCGGGCAACGCCGGACGGCGGCCGCGCCCACCGGTTCTCTCATGGTCGGCGCAGGAGCTGGCCCGAGGACGGCAGACACGGCGACGGCGAGCGCCACGAGCACCGCGTCGGCGGCAGGCTGCGCCGGCTTCGTCGGAGCCCGGACAACCGTGTGCTGGGCGGTGTCTGCGGCGCCGTGTCGCGAGAGACCGGGATCGACGCCATGTGGGTACGCATCGGCTTCGTCCTGGTGGCCATCTCCAGCGGCGTCATGGTGTTCGTCTACGCCATGGCCTGGTTGCTGATCCCGATGGAAGGGGACACCGGCAACATCTACTCCCGTGCCATCGGCGACCGCCGAGGCATCCGGACCGTCGCGGCCATCCTGGTCCCACTGCTGATCGCGGTGCAGTTCATCACGAGCTCCCTGCACGTCCCGTTCGTGGGCTTCGTCGGCTGGCCCACCTTCCTGGCACTCGGCATCATCGTGCTCATCTGGCGCAATGCCGGGGAGTCGGAGAAGGCCTTCATCGACGACGATGTCATGCCGCTGCTGGGGACGGGCACGCAGGGGAAGGGTCGCCGCTGGCTCGTCGCCCGCGTGGGTGTGGGCCTCCTCGTCGGGGCGGTCGGCATCGCCGTACTCGTCAGGGGGCACACCACGGTGGCGGCGCTGCAGCCCGTCGGCGGCGCCGTCCTGGTCATTGCGGCCGCAGTCGTGATCTTCGGGCCCTGGTGGCTGACCCTGGTGCGTGACCTCATCGCCGAACGCCAGGCGCGTGCGCTGGCCGAGGAGCGGGCGCAGATGGCGGCCCATGTCCATGACTCTGTGCTGCAGACCCTGGCGCTCATTCAGCGCTCGTCCGACGATCCGCAACAGGTGGTCCGCCTGGCCCGGGCCCAGGAGCGTGAGTTGCGCGCCTGGCTGTTCGAGGGCCGCCCGCCGGGCGCCATCGGCGGGGACGCCACCATGCTGGCGGAGGGGGTCGGTCTCCTGCAACGCCAAGTGGAAGCTGATCACGGCATCGCGGTGCAGGTCGTGCTGGTCGGGGACTGCCCCTTGGACGATGCTCTGCGCGCGCTGCTCGACGCTGCCCGCGAGGCCACAGTCAACGCAGCCAAATGGTCAGGTGCGGATCAAGTGTCCATTTTCGCCGAGGTCGAATCGGACACGGTCATGCTCTACGTTCGGGACCGCGGTCGCGGCTTCGACCCCGAGGCCGTCCCGGAGGGCCGCCAAGGGATCGCCCAGTCCATCCGGGCCCGCGTGGCCCGTTTCGGTGGCATGGCTGTGGTGCGCTCCGCCCCTGGGGAGGGGGCCGAAGTGCAGCTGTCCGTGCCGCGGCGTGAACGGGTCAAATGACGGACGGGGCAGCAGGGGCGCCAGGGCCAGCAGGGCCAGCAGGGCCACGACTTCGTATCTTCCTGGTCGAGGACCACGCCGTCTTCCGGGCCGGTGTCCGAGCCGAACTCGGCGACGCGGTCGAGGTGGTGGGCGAGGCCGACGAGGCGACGGCGGCCATTGAGCTGATCGGCGAGCGCCTGCCCGATGTGGTCCTGCTCGATGTCCATCTCCCGGGTGGTGGCGGGCACGCCGTCCTCCGCGGCGTCCTGCCGCAGCACCCCGGGGTCCAATTCCTGGCCCTCTCCGTCTCCGATGCTCCAGAGGATGTGATCGATGTGATCCGGGCCGGTGCCCGCGGCTACATCACCAAGACGATCTCGGGTCCGGAGCTGCTCCAGGCCGTCTTCCGCGTCGCCGCCGGGGATGCGGTCTTCTCACCGCGCTTGGCCGGCTTCGTGCTCGACGCCTTCGCCCAAGTCGGGGCGCCGGCTCCGGGGCTCGATCCCGAGCTCGACCAGCTGTCGCCCCGGGAGCGTGAGGTGCTCCGCCTGATCGCCCGCGGCTACACCTACAAGGAGGTGGGCCGGGATCTCAACATTTCGGCCAAGACGGTCGAGTCACATGTCTCCTCGGTCCTGCGCAAGCTGCAGCTGTCGACTCGCCACGAGTTGACCAGATGGGCCACCGACCGTCGCTTGGTCTAGACAGGGGGGATGCCCGAAGACCTCGCTGCCGAGCATCGCGACGCGGCCAAGCTGGCCGAAATGGCCGGTCGGGCGCTCCTGGAGCTGCGGGCTGATCCACCGGCCTTACGGGATCTCGGCGCAGCGGGTGACCGCATGGCCCACCAGCTGCTCGTGGCAGAGATCAACCGTCTCTACCCTGACGACGACGTCCGGTCCGAAGAGGGGCTCGAGCACGTCGCCGGCACCGGCCGCCTCTGGATCATCGATCCGCTGGACGGCACCCGCGAGTTCCGCCAGACGGGAAGGAGCGACTGGGCCGTGCACGTGGCCATGGCCCTGGGCGGGGTCGCTGTTGTCGGCGCCGTTGCACTGCCGGCGCTCGACCTCGTGCTCGGGACGGGGGAGCCCCCGGTGCTGCCCCCGCCGCGTCCGGACGAGGCGCCGCGCGTCGTCGTTTCGCGGAGCCGTCCCCCCGACGTGGCCTACGAGGTGACCGAGTCCATCGGAGGCGTCATGGTTCCCATGGGGTCGGCCGGCGCCAAAATCGCCGCGGTGATCCTCGGTGCGGCGGAGGTGTACGTGCATGCGGGTGGTCAGTACGAGTGGGATTCGTGCGCCCCTGTGGCCGTGGCCACCGCCAGCGGGCTGCATGCCAGCCGTCTCGACGGGGAGCCTCTTCGCTACGGCGACCCCGACGCATGGCTGCCCGACCTCGTCGTCTGCCGCAAGGAGTATGCCGAGGACGTCCTGGCCGTCACGACGCGACAGCACCGCCCCTATTGGTGAGCGATTGCCTCCCCGGGCATTGGCCGGTCTCCTGAATTGACAGAACCCCGCCTCGGAAGAGGCGGGGTTCTGTCGTGATCCTGGTGCGGTCGGCGTTAGCCGATGGCGCGCACGTTGGCGGCCTGAAGGCCCTTCGGACCTTGGTTGGTCTCGAATTCGACCTTCTGTCCTTCTTCGAGATTGCGGTAGCCCGTACCGCTGATCGCGCTGAAGTGCACGAAGACGTCGGGGCCCCCACCGTCCTGAGTGATGAAGCCGAAGCCCTTCTCACCGTTAAACCACTTCACGGAACCAGTTGCCATTGAAAATCCACTCCTCTCCTGGCCAGATTTGACCCGTGTCGCCAGGGCCATGGCCGGTAGCTCTTGCGAGCTAGAGGGATTTCCAAACTTGTGATGGTGGTGCCCTCGGAGGGGAACCTTAGCGCGCCCCGGCCAGGGGGAGGAGGTTTCGGGTCCCGGCCGTCAATTCGTCACCGGTTGTTCATGCCACGGATCGTGCCTAGCGTGGCCCGTCAGTTCTCGCCCGACGAAAGGGGCAATCGTGACCGTGACCGCCAATCCCTACCTGGAGGGCAATTTCGCGCCGGTTCTCGAAGAGGTGACGGCAACCGATCTCCCGGTGACCGGCTACATACCCGAGGCCCTGAGCGGCCGCTATCTGCGCAACGGGCCCAATCCGTCCGTGCCGCCCGAGCCCTCGGCCTACCACTGGTTCACCGGCGACGGGATGGTGCACGGGATCCGCCTGCACGACGGCCGAGCCGAGTGGTACCGCAACCGCTGGGTGCGCTCCGCCGCCGTGGCGGAGGCGCTCGGCGAGAAGCCTCGCCCCGGCGCCGTGCATGCCGGGATGGACTTCGCGCCGAACACCAATGTGATCGGCCACGCCGGGCGGACGTTCGCCATCGTCGAGGCGGGCGCACGTCCCTATGAGCTGAGCAACGAACTCGAGACAATCGGGCCATGCGATTTCGGAGGCACGCTCGAGGGTGGGTACACGGCACACCCCAAGCGCGACCCGCTGACCGGTGAGCTCTACGCAGTGTCCTATTTCTTCGGCTGGGGCAATGACGTCGAGGTGACGGTGCTCGACACCGCAGGCATGGTGCGCTCGAGCCGACGCGTGACCATGGGCGGCCCGGTCAGCGTGCACGATTGCGCCATCACGCAGCGCTCCATCGCACTGCTCGACCTGCCCGTGACATTCAGCCTCGATGCCGTCGCAGCCGGTGCGTCGTTCCCCTACCGCTGGGACGAGGGGTATCGATCCCGCGTCGGCCTCCTGCCCCGCGACGGCGACTCCACCGATGTGGTCTGGCACGACGTCGAGTCCTGTTACGTGTTCCATCCGATGAACGCTTTCGACGACCCCGATGGCGACGGGGTCGTGCTCGACGTGGTGCGCCACCCGTCCATGTTCCGCACCCATCACAACGGCCCCTCCGAGGGATCTCCCACCTTGGAACGCTGGCACCTCGACGGCCACGGGGGCGTGGTGAAGGAGGAGCGTCTCGACGACCGCGGCCAGGAGTTCCCACGCGTCGACGAGCGCCGGGTCGGCCTGTCCTATCGCTACGGCTACGCGGTGGCGGTCGGCCAGTCCGACGGGATCGTCGGAACGGAGTCGGTGCTGCTCCGGCACGACTTCGAGCAGGGGAGCAGCGAGGCCCGGTCCTTCGGCCGGGGGGCGAGCCTGGGCGAAGCGGTTTTCGTCCCTCGCGACGACGACGCCGGCGAGTCGGACGGCTGGCTGCTTCTTCTCGTGCACTCGGCCGACACCGGCCGCTCCGCTCTCCACATCCTCAACGCAGAGGACGTGACGGGGGAGGCGCAGGCCGTGATCGAGCTGCCGCAACGGGTCCCGGCGGGCTTCCACGGCAACTGGGTGCCCGACCACGGCGCCTGACCACGGCGCCCGAGCACGGACCACGGCGCCTGACCACGGCGCCCGAGCACGCCGTGACGTCACCGGCACCCAACCGGACGATTGTTTGGTAGAGCGGACCCCCGCTGGGTAAGGTTTTCTCGTGTTCGTCTGGCACTGGGTCCAGCAGCACCGGCTCCTGTCGGTCGTTGCGCTGGCGCTGATCATGATGAGCTGCGCCGGCGGGACCGCCTGGGCACTGGTCTTCCGCACCGTGTCCTCGCCCGTCGGCTTCCGTGAGGCGTTGCGCATGTACCGCAAAGAACAGGCCGGCAAGATGCTCACTTCTTTGCGGAACCACCTCCCGGCCCCAGGCGTCTACACCTACCGCACGACCGGAGGCGAGAGCTTGAGTCTGGTCGGCGTGGCCCGGACCTTCCCGTCCAGTACCTCCATGATCGTGGCGGACGGGCGCTGTGCCACGGTCAGCTGGGTGCCGATCACGCAGCACACCGAGACGACCACGTTCTGCAACGCACCCAACGGTGCGTTGACCGTTCCGAAGCTGGTGACGGACGAGTCGATCGCCGGCACCGCCAGCAAGTCGACGATCAACTGCCCGGCCTCGACCTACCTGCTGCCGCCCGCGGCGCGCCCGGGGCAGCGCTGGGTGGCCACCTGCTCGCAGGTGAGCCCTGCGGAGAAGATCATGTTGGCCGGACAGGCCTTGGGCCAGTCCACCATGCGCGTCGGCGGTCGCGCGGTCTCGGTGACACACACCCGTCTCACCTTCACGTTCACCGGTGCGGCCGAGCAGGGGACCAACCCGATCGACTTCTGGATACTCCCCAGCAGCGGTCTGATCGTGCGCGAGAAGGAAACGGTGGCGGTGACCCAGAGCGGCGTCCGCTATGCCGAGAACATGGAGACCACCCTGACCGGTCTCAGCCCGGCGCGCTGACCGTCGATCAGCTCATCCGTCAATCAGCCGCTGGACCCACCAGCGCGGCAAGACGTCTGGGCGCGGTGAGGCAGTAGCTCTCGGCGATCATCTCGGCCATCTCGTCCCAGTCGGGAGCGGTCCGACGGTCGAGCCGCACGCCGACCCAGCCCTTGGATCCCACGTACTTCGGGACGAAGAACCGCTCCGGCTCGGAGGTCACCAGCACCTGCTGTGCCCCGATGGGCGCCTTCATCGTCATGGAGGTGCCGTCCTCGCTCGTCATGACGAACAGCTTGTCCCGCACCCGGAAAGCCGGAGCGGTGTGGCCACCGAACGAGCGCTCCTCGGCCTCGGGGAGGGCCAGGCAGATGGAACGCACCCGCTGCACGGGGGAGCGCGGCCCGCTCATTCTCCGGATGACCCTCCGGCCGACTCCCGGTCCTGCGCCACCGCGTCGTAGGAGGCGTAGTCCGATCCGGTGTCGTCGGCGAACTCGAACTCGAGCAGTCCCGCTGCGCCCCACCGCTCGCGTAGGTACCCGTTGTTGGCGTCGAGCAGCCCGAGCTTGCGCACGTTCGGGACCAGCTTGGCGAAGAAGCCGCGGGCGAAGCCACCCGCCGGGTTGAGTTTCGTCTTCTGGGCGGCCTGCACAATGAAGGGGAGCACGTCCTCGGCCGTCGTGCCCATGCGCTCCCACACTTCGGGTGTCGTGGCCCGGGCGCGCGAGTTGAGCGTGGCGTCGACCAGGAACTCCTGGCGCTCCTTCAATTCGGCCTCGCTCAGGTCGCGGTAGAACTCCGACAGCGTGAGCACGCCGAAGGCGACGTGGCGCGCTTCGTCGGACATGACGTAGCGCAGGAGCTTGGTCAGCAACGGCTCCTGCGTGCGCCGGAGCATGTCACCGAAGGCGGCCAGCGCCAGCGACTCAATGACGATCTGCATCCCCAGATAGGCGATGTCCCAACGGGAGTCCTCCAGCAGTGACCAGATCTGCTCCTTGAGGAAGGGGCTCATCGGGTAGGCGTCGCCCAACTTGGTGCGGAGATACTTGGCGAAGACCTCGGTGTGCCTCGCCTCGTCCATGGTCTGGGTCGAGGCGTAGTACTTGGCGTCGATCCACGGCACGGTCTCGACGATCTTGGCCGCGGTCATCATGGCGCCCTGTTCGCCGTGCATGAATTGCGACAGGCTCGCCTTGAAGAACTCGATCCCGAGTTGGGTGTACTCCTTCTCGGTCCACGTGGCCAGAGGTGACCCGGGCAACGTGCCGGCCACCCGGGCCACCGCCAGCAGCGGGCTGTCCTGCTCGGCCACCAACCGCTCGGGGTCGACGTCGATGGACCAGTCCAGGTCCGTCACGCTGTTCCACTGCGACCCCATGGCCTTGTTGTAGAGCGTGACGAGCTGCCCACGGTCCCGCTCGTAGTCCCACAGGAAGAGGCGGTCCGCGTTGTCGTGAATGACGTGGACGGCCGCCTCCATGTCCTGCCGGCCCGGTACGGGAGGGGGGACCGCTTTCGCCTTGGACTCGGACACCGGAGGTGTCGCCTTGGACTCGGACACCGGAGGTGTCGCCTTGGACTCGGACACCGGAGGTGTCGCCTTGGACTCGGACACCGGAGGTGTCGCCTACTTCCGCTTCCCGCCCATATTGGCGTTCGGCGCCGCCTTGGCGACGAGGTCGGGCACGATGTTTCCGAGCTCGGCCGGGTCCCAGCGATCGCCCTTGTCGGCCGCCGGCCCCTCCACCCAGCCCTCGGCCACGCTGAGGTGGTCGCCCTGCACGTTGAAGACGCGGCCGGTGATGCCGGCCGACTCGGGGCTGCCGAGCCACACCACGATCGGCGCGATGTTGGCGGGGTCGAAGGCGTCGAACTCCTCGGGGTTCTTCTCGGCCGGGGTGAAGCCTCCCCCCAGATTCTCGGTCATGCGCGTGAGGGCGGCGGGCGCAATGGCGTTGACGGTCACGCCGTAGCGCTCGAGCTCCATGGCGGCAATGATCGTGAAAGAGGCGATGCCGGCTTTGGCCGCCCCGTAGTTGGTCTGGCCCACGTTGCCGTAAATGCCCGACGGCGAGGTGGTGTTGATGATGCGGGCGTCGTTGGTCTCACCGGCCTTGGTGCGGTTGCGCCAGAACTCCGCGGCGTGGCGCGTCGGGGCGAAGGTGCCGCGGAGGTGGACCTTGATGACGGCGTCCCACTCGTCGATGGTCATGTTGACCAGCATGCGGTCGCGCAGGATGCCGGCGTTGTTGACGAGCACATCAATGGTCCCGAAGGTGTCGACGGCGGTCTGGATCAGTCGGCCGGCACCCTCGTAGTCCGAGACGTCGTCCCCGTTGGCCACGGCCTCGCCGCCCATGGCGCGTACCTCGTCGACCACCTGTCCCGCCGGGCCGTCCGAGGAGCCGGACCCGTCCACCTCGGCGCCGAGGTCGTTGATGACCAGCTTGGCGCCCTGGCTGGCGAACTCGAGGGCGTGCTCGCGCCCGATGCCCCGTCCCGCCCCGGTGATGACGACGACCCGTCCGTCACAGATACCCACGTTGTCCAGCTCCTTTGGTTGTGTTCACTCTCGGGCCGGCTCGGAGGCCGTCCGGTACTGCTCGCGCAGCTTTCGCTTGAAGATCTTGCCAGTATCCTCCCGCGGCAGCTCCGAGACGAAGTCCACGCTGCGGGGGCACTTGAAGTGGGCCAGATGGTCCCGGCAGAAGGCCATGAGCTCGGCGGCCAGCTGGTCGGTCCCTTCGACCCCCTCGGCCGGCTGCACCACGGCCTTCACAGCTTCGCCCCACTCCTCGTCGGGCACCCCGATGGTGGCCACATCGCCGACTGCAGGATGCTCCAGCAACACGGCGTCCACTTCGGCCGGGTAGATGTTGACCCCGCCGGAGATGATGAGGTTGGCCGTGCGGTCGGTCAGGTAGAGGAAGCCCTCGTCGTCCATGTAGCCCATGTCGCCCAGTGTGAAGTAGTCGCCACGGAAGGCCCCGGCCGTCTTCTCGCTGTCGCCGTAGTAGTCGAATTTGGTGGCGGCCGGTGCCTGCAGGAAGACCAGGCCGATCTCTCCCGGCGCGATGTCGTTGCCGGCGTCGTCGGCGACCTTGACCAGACCCGGCACCATGGGCCGGCCGACGGTGCCGGGGTGGGCCAGCCAGGTCTCGGAGTCGACGAGGGTGCCCAGCCCTTCGGTCGCCGCGTAGTACTCGACCACCACCGGGCCGAGCCACGCAATCAGCCGTTGCTTGATGGCGACGGGGCACGGTGCCGCGCCGTGGATCACGAAGCGCAGTGACGAGGTGTCGAAGCGGCTGCGCGTCTCCGGTGGCAGGGCCAACAGGCGGTGGAACATGGTCGGAACCATGTGCGTGTGCGTGATGCCGTGCCGCTCCATCAGCTGCAGCGCGTCCACCGGGTCCCAGTGGTCCATGATCACCAATGGGACCCCGTAGGTGAAGGGGACCGCGACCGAGAAGGCCAGCGGGGCGGCGTGGTAGAGCGGCCCGGTGACGAGGTGGGCGTCGAGGCTGGTCTCGTAGTCCTCGTCGTATCCGCAGAAGTTGACGGCGGCCAGCGCGCTGACGGCGGCACTGTCTCGGTGGACACCCTTCGGCCGACCAGTCGTGCCCGACGTGTAGAGCATCTGGGTGCCCATGACCGGGTCGGTGATGTCGGAGCCGTCCTCGGCGGCCACCACGGCGTCGTACATCTCGAAGCCGGGGAGGTAGCCGCCCGTGTTGATCCTGACCAGCCCGGGCCCGCCGGCGGCGGCGGCAATGGCGACCTTGTCGCCCAAGGAGCCGGAGCAGACGAACGCCTTGGCCTCGCAGTTCTCGACGATGTAGGCCGCCTCCTCCCCGGTCAGATGCCAGTTGATGGGCGTGAGGCGCAGGCCGGTGCGCTGTGCGGCGTAGAGCACCTCCAAGAATGCGGGCTCGTTGGTGCACATGAGCGCGATGGCGTCACCGGGCCCGAGCCCCCGAGCCCGTAAGGCACGGGACAGGCGGTTGATCTGGGCGTTGAAATCGGCGTACGTGCGGTCCCCGTGCGGGGTGACCAGCGCCAGGCGGTCCGGGATCCGGGCCGCCCACCACGCCAGGAGCATGCCCTCGGCCGCCGCAGCCGGCTTCTCCTCGGGAAGGCTCACGTCACGAATCCGAAGGCTGCGGTCTTCCCGGCCACTCGTGCGACCCCCCGCTCCAGCTCGACCCGGCTCGCCCCCGTCGCGGACGACTCAGGCGTTCTTGGGCAGTTGCGAGAAAGGCGTCACCCGGTCGTTGTTGGGTTCCTTCGGCAGTCCGAGCACCCGTTCCCCAATGATGTTCCGCTGGACCTGGTCAGTTCCGCCGTAGATGGGCGGCGCCTGGGCGAACAGCGCCATCTCGGTGATACCGCCGGCGAAGGGATCGCCGGTGGCGTGCTTGAGTGCAGCCTTGTCGTCGCCGTCGTAGGCGTGGAGGGTGCCCGCCGGTCCCATGATGCGCAGCCCGAGATCACGGGTGAGGCGGACGATCTGACTCATGGAGAGTTTGGCGACGTTGGGCATGCCGGGAATGTCGTGACCCTGCTCCTTGGCCGCCTTGATACGCAGGCCATTGAAGCGGCCGAGCTCGCCGAGCGTGTAGAGCCGGGCCAGGTCCTGGCGGATGCCGGCGTCGTGGTTGACGCCCCGGGACTGGGCCACGCTGATGAGCAGCCCGGCGCCCCCGCGCATGGCGCCCAACGCGCCGCCCGGCGCCTGGGACTTCTTCTTGCCCCCTTCGGTGCCGGCCGGCGGGGCGACCAGGTCGCCCACCCGCCGGGACAGCATGCCCATGACGGTGCCGGGTTGGGCCAGGCCACCCCCCGCCGCGTTGCCCCCACCGGAGCCGAGGCCCGCCCGCTCGTTCATGAGGGTGGTGTTGGCGGCGGCCCACCCGTTGTTGAGCCCGCCGATCAACGCCGAGTCATTCACCCGGCCGTCGGTGATGAAGACCTCGTTGAAGAGGGCGTGGCCGGTCATCTCCTTGAGCGGGCGCACGTCGACACCGTCCTGGAGCATGTTGAAGGCGAAGTAGGAGATGCCCTGGTGCTTCGGCACGTCGGAATCGGTACGCGCCAGGAGCATGCCGAGGTCGGAGTACTGGCCGCCCGAGGTCCACACCTTCTGGCCGTTGATGATCCACTCGTCGCCGTCCTTGATGGCCCGGGTCTGCAGGCCGGCGAGGTCCGAGCCCGCCTGCGGCTCGCTGAAGAGCTGGCACCAGGCTTTCCGGCCGGTGACGATGTCTCGCACATAGAGGTCGATCTGCTCCTGGGTGCCGTGGGTGGCAATGGTGGGCGCGGCCAGCAGCAGTCCCAGGCCGGCCGGCGCGCCGAGCGCGCCGAAGTTGGCGATCTCCTGTTGCACCAGGACGACATCGGAGCGGGCCATCGCCTTGCCGTAGGCGTTCTCGGGCAGCCCGGGGGCGGACCAGCCGGCCAGGCCCATGCGCTCCCACCACTCGCCGACGGTCAGGTCGGGGTCCCAGGTCGTGCCCAGCCAGGACCGCAGCTCGCTCAACAGCTCGTCGGTCCGCGTCGTCTCTGTCGCAGTGTCGGTCACGGTCTGAAGTTACCGGGCGCGCCGACAAACCGGAAACTCCTCGGAAACATGGGTAGCGTCGTCAGGATGCACAACGACCGATTGGATGCAGCCTTCGAGGCCTGGGTGCAGGCACAGACAACGGCCCTCGATGTGGTCCGGCAGGCCGTGGGCGTGCCGGAGTCGGACGTCGACCTGGCCGAGGGTTATCGCTGGGTGACCCGCCTCACCAGGCTGATCCTGGACTGGATTGTGGAGAAGTCGGATCCGCTGCACCCCCAGCTCTTCGACCTGCAGGACGAGTACAAGAAGCTCCTGGTGGACAACCCCGACGTGCACTACACGTTCTGCGTTCTCGACGACTCCCGGACCTACCGGCTCCTCGGGCACCGGGGGGAGAGCGCGTACCTCGGCATGACCTTCGGCACGCCGTTCGGGCAGGGGCCGGTGGGAGGACGCACGGGAACGCAGACGCAGACCCATATTGACGAGTTCGAGCTCGGCCCCGACGGCGAGGTCGACATCCTGATTGCGCCGACCTCGGCCATGCCCGACCCCAGGCCGCGCAATTCCGTCGTCCTCGAACCGGGCACGGCGCAGTTGGCCATCCGTGAGACGTACTTCGAGAAGCACCCGGACCGCTTCGCCCGCCTCCGGGTGGAGCTCGTACCCGAGCCCGGGGAGGTGGTGCCGCACCCGATCCTCTCGACGGAGGAGCTGGCGTCCAAGCTCGAGTTCGCCGCCATGTTCCTCACCTTCGTGGGCGGCACCGCTCTGCAGATGTGGCACGAGGCCGAGAGCAACATGAACACGTTCGGTGGACAGGCCGGCTCGGACCACGTGGAGGCGCAGGAGGACGAGGTGCGCTCCCACTCCAACGCCGAAATGACGTACCACGGTGGGCGATTCCGCCTCGAGCCGGGCCAGGCGCTGGTGGTCACGGTGCACGAGCCCGACAAGCCCTTCCTCTATTGGGGTCTGACGCTGACCTCGCCGTGGATGGAGAGCTTCGACTACCGCTACGCCACGACCGCCCTCAACAACAAGACCGCCACCCGCGCGGAGGACGGCTCGTGGCGGCTGGTGATCGCGCCCACCGATCCCGGGGTGGAGAACTGGCTCGACACCGGAGGCCGGCTCGAGGGCTACATGCTGGTGCGCTGGGTGCTGGCCGACGGGCCGCCCCACCCGACGGCTGAAGTGGTGGCCAGCTCGGACCTCGCTTCGTCGTAGCTCAGCCGGGTCGGCTCGGGACCTCCTGGACCAGCCAGCCGTTCCCGTCGGGATCGCTGAACGAGAGGAACGACCCGTAATCCGCCCTGGTCGGGTCGGGGCCGTCCACCTGCACGCCCCCGTCTTCGAAGTGGTAGACGGCAGTGGCGGTGACGCCGCCGTCGAGCAGCCGGCGCCGGGCCTCGTCGATGTCGCGCACCACCAGATGCAGGCCCTGCAGCGTCCCGGCGGACTGCTCGTTCTTCATGAGCGAGATGGAGCAGCCCGATCCGCTCGGCGTCAGCTGCACGACGCGGAAGTCCTCACCGGACCGGTGGTCCACGTCGACGTCAAAGCCGGCGGCATCGGCGTAGAAGGTTTTGGCCCGGTCGACGTCGGCCACCGGGACGACCACGGTTTCGAGCTTCCAGTCCATGCTGCCCTCCTGTCTTGCCAGTGCGACGAGTCCAGCCGGTGCGACTACTCGACTTCGGACGGGACGCCGAAGCGTTCTTGATACGGCGCCACCAGGGCGCGGTGGGTGGCCAGGTCGAGGCCGGTGTCGGCGAAGGAGTAGTCGTGCCCACGGGCGCGGCCGGTGTGACGGGCGCCCAGGTAGGCCTCGAGCGCAGCACGGTACTCGGGCGTCAGGGGCAGCCCCCATCCCTCGTAGAGGCGCTCGACGGTCCCGAGAGGGTCCGCCACCAGATCGCGATAGACGACATCGGCGATCTGCCCGGCGGGAATGTCGCCGGCATCGCGCTCGGCGGTGACGTGGTCCATCTGCATTTCGAAGCCCATCGCCATGAATTCGACCAGGACCCCGTGGTCGACATGCTCGGAGTGCATGAAGTGCAGGGTCGCCATCAGATCGGTCAGCGATCCGATGACGCGCAGCGGGTCGCGGTGGGTGATGACGACGCGGGCATCGGGGTAGGTGGAGAAGACGAGGGGCAGGGCGGAGAGGTGCGAGGGCGCCTTGACGACCCAACGCGTGGTGGGTCGTTCGGAGACCCACTGCAGCGTTTGCAGGTGGCGCTTGTGCCAGTCGTAAATCGGTGTCTGGTCCTGGCCGCTGCGCCACATTGTGTAGTCGGCCACGTTGTACAGGCCGGTGTACACGTCGCTCGAGAACTGGTGGGCGAAGGCGAAGATGCACTCGGTCGGGAGGCGACCCCCGTTCTCGTGCATGGCCGTGAAGGCCGGAACGATCTCGTCCATGAGCGTGATCTCGTCGTCGCAGAGATCGCCGGACGCATCGTCGTAGGGGACGGTGTGGAGGAGCTCCCACAGCAGCGGCGGCCGGTTGTCGGGATCGCAGGCCAGCAACTCGTGGAGCAGCGTGGTGCCCGACCGGCCGAGTCCGGTCACGACGATCGGCGCGTGGACCGGCTCGCGCAGCGCGGCCGGCTCCCGCTTCCAGAGGTCGACCATGCGCAGGCGGTTCTGCAGGATCAGCTGGAGCTCACCACGGGTACGGATGCGACCGGGCAGGTGGAGCTGCGCCTCGGAGTCCAAGGAGGCGCACAGCCGGTGGAAGGGCTCCTCCCACCAGTCGTCCCCGAAGTCGTCGAGGCCGGTGGTCGTGATGGCGGCGGCTTGGAGGACCTCGGGATGGAGCGAGACCATCGAGCGGCCGTCGTCGCCCAGCCCGTGCCCGAGAGCGATCATTTTGTTCGCCCAGGGGCTGCGTGGGGGTGGTGTCCAAGGCATGGGGCGTCACCGTACCTGTATCAGGGGAAGAATGGCCGCATGAGAATGAGAACAGCCACGAGCGGGCGATGAGTGCCGCCGTGCCCGACCTCGACGTGGACGACATGATCGACGTGCTGGCCACGGGAGCAGACCACCTGCTCAGTCCCGGCGTCCCCGTTTCACAGCTCGACCACGCTCTGCAGACGGCGGCGCTGCTGGCCCACCTCCACCCCGGTGACGACGAGCTGGCGGCTGCGGGGTTGGTGCACGACATCGGCCACCTGCTGCCCGGTGGCACCGACGAGGACCACGCCACCGACGCGGCCCGCGCCGTGCGACGGGCGCTGGGGGAACGGGTGGCCGGGACGGTGGGGCTGCACGTGGCGGCCAAGCGCTATCTCGTGGCGAACGACGCCGGCTACGGCGCCGTGCTCACCAGCGACAGCGTGGTGTCGTTGCGCCGTCAGGGCGGGGAAATGACCCACGACGAGGCCAAGGCTTTCCTGGCGTTGCCGTGGGCCACCGACGCCGTGACGCTGCGCAGGGCGGACGACAGCGGGAAAGTCGAGGGCCTGGAGGTACGCGATCTGGACAGCTGGGCCCCCCTGTTGCGAGAGGTCACCCGGTCGGCCGCGTCCTGTTCGGGTACGTGATGAACCACGTCATCCCCCGATGGCAGAGCACGCGCAATCGATCGTTGATCGGCGCGCTCTACGCGTCGCTCTGACGCGTCGGCCCAGGGCACGCAGGGCGTGCGTTGTCGGTGTGTGGAGCGAATCAGCGTTCCGCGGGCGCCCATGCTCTAACGTTCGAGCTGAACCGCCTCCGGCAACGGACGGCGTACTAGGGGGGTGCCGTGACGAACGCTCCGATGGCCATGCCGACCAGGCGTGTCGAATTGTGGTACTCCGGGACGGCTCCGCAGAACCGGGTGACGGTGATCTTCCGCATCATCCTGGCCATCCCGCAGTTTGTCGTCTTGTTCTTCCTCGGGATCGCGGCCTTCGTCGTCTTGGTGATCGGGTGGTTCGCCGCGCTCGTCACCGGCGAGCTCCCCGAGTTCGCCCATAGTTTCCTGGGCGGGGTGATCCGCTGGGAGATCCGGGTGAACGCGTACATGTTCCTCTTGACCGACCAGTACCCGCCCTTCTCGCTCGAGGACGAGTCGTACCCGGTGCGCACGATCCTGCCCGACCGTGGTCAGTTGAACCGCGTGTCCGTGCTCTTCCGCATCATCCTCGCCGTCCCGGCAAGCGTCTTCTCCCAGATCGTCATCAACGGGCTGACGACCCCGCTGCTCTTCATCATGTGGATCGTCGTCATCGTCACGGGCAGCATGCCACCCGCGCTCTACGACGCATACGCCGCGTTGGTGCGGTACCAGGCCCGCTTCCACTCGTGGTTCACCATGCTCACCTCGGAGTACCCGTGGGGCATGCTGGGCGACTTCGTCCCCCCTCCTGCACCCTCCCCGCCACCGCCTCTCGGTGCGGCCGCCGGCGCCGGCGCCGCCTCTGCCGCCCCGCCGCCGCCCCCGGCACCGCCGGTGCCGCAGACGCCCCCCGCTCCCGGGGACCAGCCCCCGGCCCAACCGTTCGCGTACCCGTCGACGGGCGAGCAGGTGCCGACGCCACCGCCGGATCCGGGGGCAACTTCCGCCCCTCCCGGATGGCCACCACCGCAACCGCCGCCTGCTGCCGGCGTCCCAGGGCCCCCCGGCGCCATGCCGCCGCCGTCATCGTGGGAGCGGACGTCGATCCCGTCGTCGGTGGATCCGCTGCCCCCCTGGGGGACCCTCATCCTGCAGGGTGCGGCCCGCTCCTGGATGATCTTCGCCATCGTCTGGGGCTCCGTGGTCTTCATCGGGGAGAACATCTTCCGGGGCTCCGGCAGCCACAACCACACGAACAGCGGCCAGCTCAACACGGTGCCGGCGGAAACGTCCGGGCTCAGCCACATCGTGGTGCAGATGCCGGCTGATCGCTGAACTGAACTGAACTGCTGAGCTGAGGTCTCGCCGCCAGCGGCACCAGGGCGGCACCGGTGTCAGCTGGCCTGGCTCACCGAGCTCATGTTGTAGTCGGGGATGCGCAGCGGCGGCATGATGGTGCGGTTCAGGTACTCGCCGAACTCCCGGCCCAGTGAGCGGACCGGGCTGCCGACCTCGGTGGCCCGCCGCAGCAGGTCGACCGGGCTCTCGTTGAAGCGGAAATTGTTGGCCGCCCCGATCACCGCACCGTTCTCAATGACGTAGACGCCGTCGCGGGTCAGCCCGGTACACAACAGCGTGGCCGGATCGACCTCCCTGATGTACCAGAGACAGGTGAGCAGCAGGCCCCGCTCGGTGCGCGCCACCATGTCGTCGAGCGAACCACCGTCGCGGTCGCCGCAGCGCAGCACGAGGTTGTCGATATACGGCGCCGTGTCGACACCGGACCGCGCCGCGCCGGCGCGGTGGTACCGCAGGCGCGCCAACGTTCCTTCGCGCAGCCAGTCGGTGCGGGCGCTCGGCAGGCCGTTGTCGAAGACGGACGTCTCGGAGCTGCTCGCCCCGGTGGCGACGAACGGCGTGCACGCAATACCCTCAGCGAACGGATCGCTGGACAGCGTGAACGGCAGTGACGTGATCGTCTCGCCGACCCGCGTGCCACCACCTTCCCGGGAGAAGATGGTCCGGCCGTCCTCGGCGTCCTGACCACCCAGGGCGTCGAAGGCGAGCATGGCCATCATGTCGCTCACGGCCGACGGCGGCATGATGACCTCGTAGCGCCCGGCTTCGAGCGCGACCTGCGTCGTGGCCCAGTCGAGCCGGCGCCACACCTCCTGCTCCATGCGCTCGAGCGAGGGCGCAATGGTGGGCTCGGCCACCCAGGCCGAGCCGCTCCCGTCGCTGGTGCGCCCGACCAGGCTCACTGCGGCGGTGGGCCGCGCGTCCGAGAGCCGCAGGCCGGTCGAGCTGCCGAGGTAGAGCGTGGCCACGTCGAGCTCGGCGAAGCCCGCCAGCACGGCGTCGCGGGCACGCGCCCGCCCGAAGGCGCCCGAGAGCGCCGACAACACGTCTTCGAGCCCACCGGCGTCCGTTTCCTCAGGGTCGAGCTCAAACGCCCGCACCGGCCGGGTTTCGGTGGGCTCCACGAGAGGGAAGGCGTCACTCGCCGCCGGCGCCTGCCGGGCGTCGCCCAGGGCGGCGGCCGTCATTTCGGCCACGCCGTCTTCGCCCACCTCCCCGGTCCGCCGGGCCGAGCCGAAGGCCCCGCCGGAGAGTGCGATGACACTGACAGAGCGCCCGCGTTGCTCACCGTTGGTCGTCGTCGAGTTCAGGGCGAAGCGGACGTCGACATGACTGCTCTCCTCGACCAGCACCACGCAGCCGTCCGCCCCGAGCGCGTCCGCCGAGGCCAGGCCGCGTTCGACGAGTTGCTGGGCGGGAATCACCGTCCCGATTCCTCGCGCGTGTTGAGCACCCGCACCCCACGCACCAGCACCGACGGACAGCCGTGCGAGACCGGGGCCACCTGACCCGGTTGGCCCTTGCCGCAGTTGAAGGCGCCGCCGAGCACCCAGGTGGATTCGCCACCCACCGCCTCCATGGCGCCCCAGAAGTCGGTCGTCGTGGCTTGATACGCCACATCCTTGAGCTGCCCGGCCAGTTTCCCGCCCTCAATCCGGTAGAAGCGTTGCCCGGTGAACTGGAAGTTGTAGCGCTGCATGTCGATCGACCAGCTCTTGTCGCCGACGATGTAGACGCCGCGGTCGACGCCGGCGATCAGGTCCTCCGTGCTGGGGCCGTCGGTCCCCGAGTGCTCCAGCGACACATTGGCCATGCGCTGAATCGGCACGTGCAGGGGCGAATCGGCGAAGGCGCACCCGTTGGAACGCTCGAAACCCATGGCGGCCGCGATGGAGCGGTCGAGCTGGTAGCCCACCAGCGTCCCGTGGCGGATCAGGTCGAACGACTGGGCTGCCACGCCCTCGTCGTCGATGCCCACAGTGGCCAGGCCGTGCTCGACCGTGCGGTCACCCGTCACATGCATGACGGGCGAGCCGTAGGCCAGCGAGCCGAGCTGGTCGAATGTGGCGAAGGAGGTGCCGGCGTAGGCCGCTTCGTAGCCGACGGCCCGGTCGAGCTCGGTGGCGTGTCCGATCGACTCGTGAATCGTGAGCCAGAGGTTCGACGGGTCGACCACCAGGTCGTAGGACCCGGCCTCCACCGAGGGGGCGCCGAGCTTCTCGGCCAGGAGCTCGGGCAGCTCCGCCAGTTCGTCGTCCCAGTGCCAGCCGCCGGCCGACGCCGGCCCGGCCAGGAACTCCCAGCCCCGGCCGACGGGCGGCGCCAGGGTGCGCATCGTCTCGAAGCCGTTGTCCGACAACGCCAACGCTTCGAGCTGCGCCTGCAGGCGCACCCGGTGCTGGGTGGCCCGCGTCCCGTTGAGGTCGGCCAGGTAGGTCTGCTCGGACACGGCGAGCAGCGACGCCGATGTGTGCGAGACCACGGGGTGCGCTTCGAGGCGCCGGCTCCACTCGGCCAGCAGCGCCACCTTCTCGGCCAGTGGCACGGTGGACGGATCGACCACGAAGGCGCTCGACCAGGTGACGTCGCCGTGGCCCGGCTCGGGCGCCAGCTCGACGCGCCCGCCGCCGGCCCGGCCGGTGACGTGTGCCATTTCCCGGGCCCGGCGCACCAGGTTGGCCGCCTCTTCGGGCCGGACGTCGACCGTGGCGGCGAAGCCGACCGCGCCGTCGACCACGACGCGCACGCCCATGCCGAAATTCGTGTCGTCGGCCGTCGTCTCGGGATGGGCGTCGTGGAGGCGCACCGTCTGGCTGCGGATGCGCTCGACCCGCAGCTCGGCCGCCTGGCAGCCGGCCGCCGCCTGGATTGCGGCATCCGCCAGTGCGGCCAGGTCGTCTGCTGCGAGCGGCATCAGTCGACGGGAGTGGGCTGGCGGATGGGCAGCCCGGCCGCGGTGTAGATGGCGTCGATGAGCTCCATGGTGCGGATGGCGTCGGCCGCTGTCGTGGGGAACGAAGTCCCCTCCTCAACGGCGGCGACGAAGGCCTCGAGCTGGAAGTCGTAGCTCGCCTTGCGGCTGAAACGCTCCTTGCGGGTACCGAGCGAGGTCGTCACCTTCATCCGATGGAAGTGCTGGGGGGCGAAGGGATTGAGGACCGAGATGCTGCCGTTGTCGCCAGTGATCTCCGCGTGGAGTCGCAACACCGAGGAGGAGAACATGGAGCATCCGATGTGCGCGCTCCCGCCGTCGGGGAGCGAGAAGTGGGCGTCCATGGCGCGGTCCACGCCGGGGGAGGAGAGCTTGGCCTCGGCGCTGATCACCCGCGGCCCGGGGGCCAGCAGGCGGAGCAGGCTGATCGGATAGCACCCCATGTCCATGGTGGCGCCACCGGCCAGGGCGAGTTGGTACCGGATGTCACCTTTCTTCCAGAGCGGAGCGGAGAAGGCCACGTCCACCTTGGTGATGTTGCCCAGCTCGCCGGAGCGGACGATCTCCACCAGGCGCTTCGTGAGCGGGTGGTACTGGTAGTGGAACGCCTCCATCACGACCACGCCCGGGCTGCCGTTCGCCGCTTCGGCCACGGCCCGGGCCTCGTCGGCATTGGCCGTGAACGGCTTCTCGCACAGCACGTGCTTGCCGGCCTTGAGGGCGGCGATCGTCCACCGCCCGTGGAGACCGTTGGGGAGCGGGTTGTACACGGCGTCGATGTCGGGATCCTCGACCAGCGCGGCGTAGCTGCCGATCACGCGAGGAATCCCCTGCTTATGGGCGAATTGGGCGGCACGCTCGCTGTCGCGTGCCGCCACCGCCGTGACAACGGCCGTTCCCGTCCTCCGGGCTGGCTTGATCAGTGCGGAGGGAGCGATGCGGGCTGCTCCGAGGATGCCGATTCTCAGCACGCGGTGGTCACCGGGGAATGCTGCATCGGCGACAGTGAGTTGGGCCCCCTTGGAACGTTTCCCCACTATGGGACGGAGGGATCGCCGCCGGGGACGGTGGGGCGGAATGCTGCATGGTCACGGACGCTAACGCACCTGGGGCGCGCCCGACCATGGGTCACATCCGGGGCCTCGACGGCATCCGTGCCCTGTCGGTGTTGGCGATCATCGCATTTCACACCGGCCTGAAGGCCGTGCCGGGTGGGTTCTACGGCGTCGATGCCTTCTTTGTCCTCTCGGGCTTCTTGATCACGTCGCTGCTCGTGCGGGAGTGGAGCGGCAGCGGGACCATCCGGCTGCGGCGCTTCTGGGCCGCCCGGGCCCGGCGTCTGCTGCCGGCGCTGTTCCTCCTCATTGCCGTCATCGGCATTGTGCTGGCGTTCGTGCCGACGGTGCTGGCCACGCCGAACATCATCGGCGACACCCTGTCGACCATGTTCTACGTGTCGAACTGGTACTCCATCCACAGGGGCGTGACGTACTTCTCGCTGTCGGCGCAGCCGTCACCGTTGCTGCACACGTGGTCCTTGGCGATAGAGGAGCAGTTCTACCTGGTCTGGCCTCTCGTGGTCCTGGGTGTGCTCAAGTTCGGCACGGCGCGTCGCCCCCGGCGCCGGGCCCGCCAGGCCGATCCTCGCGCCGTCGCTGTGCTCGGAGCGGGGCAGCTGCTCCTCGTCGGCCCGTCCCCGGTCCATGACGATCGGGCCTGGACGCGCCGGCGCCGCCTGCACGTGCTCCTCGCCGTGGCCTGCCTGGGATCGCTGGCCTCGGCCGTCCTCATGGCGTTCCTGGCGCCCAACGGGTACACGACCCGGGCCTACTACGGCACGGACACGCGGGCCCAGGCCCTGCTCGTCGGCGCCGCCATCGCCATCGGGCTGACGCTCTGGAAGGACGGCAGCGGGCGGCGCTGGTTCACCCGGTTGGCCTCGGTCCTGGCGCTGGCCGGTGTGGCCGGCACAGCCGCATTGTGGGCGACGACGTCGGAGTCCTCGACCTTCGCCTTCAACGGCGGCTTCATGGTGGCCAGCCTGGCGGCCGGTGCGGTCGTCCTGGGCTGCGCGGTGGCGCCGCGCTCGCTCGTGGTGCGCCTGCTGGAACTGCCGCCCTTCCCGCAATGGGGCCGCATCTCCTACGGCGTGTACCTCTGGTACTGGCCGGTACTCCTGGTCATGTCCGGGCAACGGCTGCACTGGGGTGTCTATCCGCTCTTCCTCGCCCGGGTCGGCGTCACCGTGGCCATCGCCGCCCTCAGTTACGACCTGGTCGAAATGCCCGTCCGGCGCGGGGCCCTGCGGCACTGGCGCTCCTGGGTGGCGGCGCCCTTCGGCGCGGCCGTCGCCGTCAGCGCGGTCTTCATCAGCACACTGGTGCCCGTGGGGGCGGCGGAGTTGCCGGGCGTGCAGCTGGCGGTCAGCGCGCCGACCGCCGGCACGACGACGGCGGTCAGCACGCCGACGGCCGGCACGCCGACGGCGGTGTCCTCCGACCTGTCGCCGACGCTCCCGGCGCTCCCGGCGGCGACCTCGACCAAACCGGTCAAGGTGTTGTTGGTCGGCGACTCCATCGCCGGGACGCTCGGCGTCGGGTTGGCCCAAGAGGCGCAGCAGTACAACGTGCAGATCGCCAACGAGGGCACGCCCGGCTGCTCCCTGTCGATGCAGACGCAGATCAAGGTGCTCTTCTACACGGTGGCGCCCGACGCGCCCTGCGACGTCGGCAACAACCCGGACTCGCTGCTCGACACCTGGCGCACGTGGGTCGACGCCTACAACCCCGACGTGGTGGTCTACCTGGCCCGCGGGGAGACCTTCGACCAGGAGGTCGGCGGCCGGTGGCAGCACATCGGCCAGTCCGGTTTCGACAGTTACCTTGCCGCCCGCTACCGCCAGGCGGTCGCTGTCCTCGGTTCCGAGGGGGCCAGCGTCGTGCTGATGACGGCTCCCCACTACGACAGCGGGACGTCGCCGGCCGGAACTCCCTGGCCCGAGGATGCGCCGGCGCGGGTGACGGCGGACAACGCGATCATCCGCCAGGTGGCGACGGCCACGCCGGCGGGGACCGATGGCAGCCGGGTCTACGTGTTCGACCTCAACGCCGTGGTCTCGCCCGACCATGCGTTCTCGCCCACCGTGGACCAGATCAACGTGCGCTGCGGTGATGGCGTGCACATCACCCGTTCGGGTGGGATCTACGTCGGCCAGCTGCTGGCCCCCGAACTGGCTGCGCTCGGCCAGGCCCATGCGAACGCCTCGCCGGGTGGCGGGTGGCCGGGTCCTCTGCCACCATCGACCCCGTCATGGTTCTCGAACCTGCCCTGCCAGTAGTCCGTCGTGCCACCGCGGGCGACGTCACCGCCATGGCCGCACAAATGGCCCGCACCTTCCTCGACGACCCGGTCTCGTCCCACATCTTCCGCAACGAGGCCCGCCGCGAAGCGGGTTTGCGGGCCTACTTCCGCACCCAGATGAAGGCGGACTACCTCCCGTTCGGCGGTTGTTACACGACCGACGACTACGCCGGCTCGGCCATCTGGGCCCCGGCCGGCAAGCCGCTGCAGGCCGGGCTGGCCGGGATCCTCACCATGCTGCCCGTCCTGCCCTACGTGGCTGCCAACCTGCGCACCACGCTCCGCCTGCTGGCGTTGGTCGAGTCCAAGCATCCCCACCAGCCCCACTGGTATCTCGCCAGCCTGGGTACCGCGGTGGAGCAGCAGGGCAAGGGCGTGGGCGGTGCTCTCATGCAACCCGTGCTCGAGCATTGCGACGCCGAGGGCATCCCCTGCTACCTGGAGTCGTCCAAAGCGCGGAACGTGCCCTTCTACCGGCGCCATGGGTTCGAGGTCGTCGACGAGGTGTCGCTCCCCGATGACGGGCCGACGCTGTGGACCATGTGGCGGGAGCCCACACCGCCGGCCTGAACGTCGAGGAGGATCGGCCGGCGGGCGCCCGCCACGGCGGTTCTGCGCCGACCGTGTGCCGGTGGGGTGGCCGTGTTCAGGTGGGGTGGATGCCTTCGGGCATGGAGAGCACGTCGTTGACGACCACGCCGAGCACGTCAATGACCGCCCGGGCCGGAGCCGACGGCAGCCCCCGCCGCCGCTGGGCCACGCCGACCCTCCGGCGGGGGAGGCCCGTGACCGGGAGCACCGAGAACCGTCCCCGGAGATGGCCGGGGACCGCGGTGGCCGGGAGGATGGCCGGGCCGTAGCCGTCGAAGGCCAGGGAGGCGATCAGGCGCACACCGTCGAGCTCCATGGCGGGACGCAGGACGATGCGGGCCGGGACCGTGGCGCCGTCGATCTCGGCGCGCAGCGCCGTGCCCGGTGCCGGCAGAAGAAGCTCGACCTCCGCCAGTCGCTCAATCGGGATGGAGGATTCGTTGCCCAGGAAATGTCCCGCCGGCAGGACGGCCACGAGGTCCTCGTCGAAGAGCTGCGCCGCCATGATCTCGTCACCGCTCAGGGGAAAGGTGACGACGGCCAGGTCGAGCTGGCCGCTCGCCAGTTGTTGCTCCAGCTGGACGCTCGAGCCTTCGGCGACGTTCAGGTGGATGTGGGGGTGGCGGACCCGCAGCAGGTCGAAGAGCTGAGGCACCAGCCATCGCCCGGTGGTTCCGATCATGCCGAGGCGCACCGTGCCGATGACCTCCTCCCGCAGCGCGGTGACGTCGGACACCATGGCCTCGAGCTCGTTCATGACCTGGCGGGCCCGGCCCACCACGACTTCGCCCTCCTCGGTCAAGCGGCCCGAGGCCCGGTCGACCAGCTGGACGTCGAGCTCACGTTCCAGCCGGGCCACGTGCGCCGACACGTTGGACTGCACCGTGCCGATGGAGGTGGCGGCGGCCGAAAAGCTCCCGGTGTCCGCGATGCCCAAGAGTGCTTGCAAGTGTTTCAATTCCATCGCTCCGCCTCCCCTGGAAATGTCTGCCCAGAGCCTCGTCGTCCATCACTATAACTGATGCAAAGTATCTCCTAAAGCTGCTTGACTGATCGCCGACATACCGCCAAAATGAACCCCAGACCGCAGGTAATCGGAAGCCCCCCCTCTGAACCTGATGAGTCTTGAGAAGGGATCGCCCTCCCCCCCGGCGATCCCTTCTCCTAATTCCGGCCCTCTTTCGGAGGTAGGTCGTGTCCCCTCCGACCAGCGATCGAACTGCTTTAGGCTCCCTACCCGTGGCCAAGAGCGCCGTCTTCATCGACCTCGACCGCACGCTGCTGTGCCGAGCGTCCGGCCAGATCCTCAACCGTGCCCTCATGGATGCGGGAGTGCTGCCCGAGGGCCGTTCGCTCCCCGGCGACAAGATCCTTTACGCGGTCAACGACCGTCTGGGGGAGAACCTCTTCTCCATGGGCCTGGTGCGGGCGGCGGCCCGGGTGGCCAAAGGCTGGCAGCAGGAGCAGGTCCGAGCCGCCGGTCGGCTGGCCGTCTCCGCCCTGAGCGAAATCGTCGCCCCCTTCGCCCCACAGCGCCTGGCCGCCTTCCGGGCCGAGGGTCACCGGCTGGTGCTCTCGACGACCACGCCGGCCGACATGATCGCCCCGTTTGCCGAGGCCATCGGCTTCGACGACCTGATCGCCACCGCCTATGAGACCAAGGACGGCCGCTACACGGGCCGCCTCTACGACGGCTTCGTCTGGGGGACGGGCAAGTTGCGCGCCGTAAGGGCCTGGGCCGAGGACAACCGGGTCGACCTGGCCGACTGCCATGCCTGCAGCGACAGCATCTTCGACGTGCCGCTGCTGTCGAGCGTGGGTACCCCGCATGCCGTCAATCCGGATCCCTCGCTCACCCTGGTGGCGACCGCTCGGTGTTGGGCGGTGGAGTACTGGGACCGCCCCCCGGGAGTCCCCAGCGTTGTCGGACTCGAGCCGTACCACATGCTCCGCCCGTTCGTCCGCAAGCACTCGTTCCCGTACGCGCGGTTCGACATCGCCGGCGTGGAGCACGTACCGCAGCGTGGACCGGTGCTGCTGGCCTCCAACCACCGCAGCTACTTCGACGTGGCCGCGTTGGCGCTGGTGGCCCGTGAGATCGGTCGTCCGGTGCGATTCCTCGGCAAGAAGGAGATCTTCGACGCGCCGGTGGTCGGGTCGATCGCCCGTGCCATCGGCGGCATCGCCGTCGACCGCGGCAGTGGCTCGGGCGACCCTCTCCGGGCCGCCGAGTCCGCCCTCAAGGCGGGTGAGGTGGTGATCGTCCTGCCGCAGGGCACCATCCCACGCGGGTACGCCTTCTTCGACCCGGCACTGCAGGGCAAAACGGGCACGGCGAGGCTGGCCGCGTCGACGGGTGCCACGGTCGTCCCCATCGGACTCTGGGGCACCGAGAAGGTGTGGCCGCGCTCGGCCCGCCTGCCTGACTTCACCCTGGTGCGGCACCCGCCCACCGTCACGGTGCGGGTGGGCCGGCCGGTGCCGCTCTCGCTCACTGACGCCAAGGCGGACACCGTCGCCATCATGGAGGCCATCAGCACGTTGCTGCCCCCCGAGGCCAGAGTGCGCCATGAGCCGACCGCCGAGGAGCTGGCCCGCAGCAAGCCTCCTCGGTGAGGGCGCACCTCGCCAGTACGACGACGCGCGTCGTCAACGCGACCTCGCGTCGCCTCGGACGCGGTCAGGGCACGGTGGCGGGCGGCCGGGCCGGCCTCCGGCTCGATCCCCGCCTGCTCGAACACCTGAGTGCGGGGCGCCAGGTGGCGCTGGTCACGGGCACCAACGGCAAGACCACGACGACCCGGCTGCTGACCGTGGCGCTCGGCGCCACCGGAGATGCGGTCGTCAGCAACGAGACCGGCTCGAACATGCCCCCGGGGCATGTGGCCGCGCTGGCCGGGACGCGGGCGCGCCGTGCCGTCCTCGAGACCGACGAGGTCTACCTGCCGCGGGTGCTCACCTCGACCGCGGCGGCCACCGTGGTCCTGTTGAACCTCTCGCGTGATCAGCTGGACCGGACGAACGAAGTGCGCATGATCGCCGGAAGCTGGCGGGCGGCCCTGGCCGCCGCGCCCCACACGCACGTCGTGGCGAACGCCGATGACCCACTGGTGGCGTGGGGCGCCGGCGCAGCCCGTGACGTGCACTGGGTCGGTGCCGGCCTGCGCTGGCAGCACGACGCCGTCGGCTGTCCGGCCTGCGAGGGTCGCATCGCTTTCGTCGAGGGTGGCTGGTCCTGCACCACGTGTGGCTTCGCCCGGCCCGCCCCGGAGGCGACTCTCGTCGGCGCGGCGGACGGCACGGCACACGCCGAGTGGGCTGACGGGCGAACCGCGCCCGTGCGCCTCTCGTTGCCGGGCCGGTTCAACCAGGCCAACGCCTTGATGGCGGCCGTGGCGGCCGAGGCGTCGGGTGTCGATGCTCTCGTGGCCCTGGCGGCCATGGAGGCGGTCCAGGACGTGGCCGGGCGTTTCACGGTGCGCTCCTTCGGCGACGTCCGGGCGCGGCTCATGCTGGCCAAGAACCCGGCGGGCTGGGACGAACTCCTCGACCTGGTGGCCGGCTCGGACGCGCCGCTCGTGATCAGCATTAACGCGCGGATCGCCGACGGTGCGGACCCCAGTTGGTTGTGGGACGTCCCGTTCGAGCGTCTCGCCGGGCGCGCCGTGGTGGTCACCGGCGACCGCTACCGCGATCTTTCGGTCCGCCTGCACTACGGCGGGGTCCCGCACAGCACCGAGCCCGATCCGGTGCTGGCCGTGGCACGGGCGGCCGCCGGCTCGGCTGCGGTGGTCGAGGTCATCGGGAACTACACCGCCTTCCACGATCTGTTGGGCGCGCCGGCATGACGGCGTCGCTGCGGATCGTGGTCGTCTACCCGGACCTGCTGGGCACCTATGGCGACGGCGGCAACGGCCTCGTGCTGGCGCGGCGGGCCGAATGGCGCGGCCACGCGGTGACCCTGCTGCAGGCCGCCTCCGACCGCCCCCTCCCGGAGGCCGACCTGTACTGCCTCGGTGGGGGAGAGGACGGACCCCAGGTCCGCGCCGCCCGGACGTTGATCGACGACGGCACGTTGGTGCGGCGTGCGGCGGAGGGCGCCGTGGTCCTGGCCGTCTGCGCGGGATTCCAGATTGTCGGGCGGACGTTCCCCGGGGCCGGCGGCGAAGCCCACGAAGGGGTCGGGCTCCTCGACGTCGACACGGTGAAGTCGACCGGGCCACGCGCCGTGGGCGAAGTGCTGGTCGAGGTGGATGCTGACGCGCTCGGACCATTGCCCACCCTGACCGGATTCGAGAATCACGGAGGTGCCACCTCCCGTGCCGATGGCACGGCCGCACTGGGGCATGTCGTCGCCGGCGTGGGCAACGGCGCCGGCGACGGGAGCGAAGGAGCCGTGGGGGGTCACATCGTCGGGACCTATCTCCACGGTCCGGTGTTGGCGCGGAACCCGGCCCTCGCCGATCGCCTGCTGTCGTGGGCGCTCGACGATGTCGCACTCGCCCCCTTGGACGACGCCGCGCCGGAGAGCTTGCGCCAGGAGCGACTGGTGACCGTGGGCGGGAAGCGGCGCCGAGGCCGGCAGCGGAGGACGTGAGGAGCGTCTGATCCTCGGCGTCAGTCGGCCGGGCCCACCGCCAGGGTCAGCAGATCGTGGGCCACGACCACCACACCATCGAAGTGGGGGCGGGCCAAGGCCACCCATTCGGACTCGGTGCCGGGCTTGGGCGCCGGCACCAGGTGGGTGAGCACGAGGGTGCCGACGCCGTTGCGTGCCGCGGTCTGTGCTGCGTCCTCGACCGACGAGTGGTAGTCGAGGACGTCGGTCAGCCGCGGCAGGCCGATCGGTACGATCAGGTCGCGGCGTACCACCGTGTGGACGAGCATGTCTGCCCCTGCGCAGAGTTCGTCCAACCCCGCGCAGGGGACGGTGTCACCGGCGACGACGACCGACCGGCCTCCCTCGTCGACCCGGAACCCCACCGTGGGGCGAACGGGTGAGTGATCGGTGGGCGCCGCGCTGATCCGGACCTCCCCGTCCTGCAGCACGGTGCCAGGCGCGCATTCGGTCACTTCCGCTGACGGCCGCCACTGCAGGTCGGCGTGATGGGACATGCGATACCCGATGTCCAGCTCCAGCATCGCCTCCGTCGCCGTCAGCAACCGTGCGGTGCCGACCGGTCCGTAGACCGGGAGTGGGTGAGGCTGGAACGACGTGATCCACCGCGACGTGACGATGTCGTTGAGATCCGTGGTGTGATCGCTGTGCAGGTGGGTGAGGAAGAGCGCGCGCAGCGCTCCCGCCGCCGATCCCGCTGCCGCGACACGCATGAGAACGCCGCGCCCGCAGTCGAAGAGAAGGTCGCCCGAAGCCGTCCGCACCAAGGTCGCCGGTCCGGCGCGCGTGGGGTCGGGCAGGGGGCTCCCACTGCCGAGGATGATCAGGTCCATCGAACGTGCCTCCTGTCTGCGACGAGGAGGCACTGGTCGACCTCATCCGGGACACGGAGCTGCCGGCAGGCCGGGTCGACCGTGCCGCCGGTCTGGTGTCCACCGGCAGCCCTCGCTGCCGCCCGTTGCTCCGAGCTGGCCGGACCCGACATCATCTGTTCAGTCCGGCCACTCCGACGCCCGATCCCGTGACGGCGGCTCGTCGAGCGCCCAGGCGCGGCGCCACGGCGAGGCCACTGGTCCCCGATGTGCCGTGGTGGCTCCCTCCACCGGGGCGACCGCGCTCACCGAGCGCCGGGCCTGCCACCAGTCGGAGTGGACCTCTCGGGACAGGGTGGCCACGGCAGCCTCGACGCGGTCGGAGAATCGGTGGGTGTTCTCACCCTCGTCCGGGTAGAGCGGCGAACCGAAGAGCACGGCGATCGGGGAACGGCGGACGCGACTGCTCCGACGCGACTCGGTACCCGAACCTCCCGGCGCCCGTCCTTCGGACTCGGCGCTCTTGGGCTGTACGTGCCGGGTGCCGTGCAGGTAGACGGGCACCACTGGGCGGCCCGTGCGTCGGGCCAGGTAGGCGGCGCCGGCGGTGAAGGGCTGGGTCCACCCGTCGGGGGACCGCCCGCCTTCGGGAAAGATCACCAGGTTCCACCCGTCCTCGATCAGCTCGGCGGCCGTATCCCCTGACTTGCGATTGACCCTGCTCCGCTCAATCGGAATGGTGGCCAGGGTGAACGACGACAGCACCGCCTTCCATGTGCGGTCGAAGAAATAGTCCGATGCCGCCGCCACGACGGTGCGGTGACGGAACTCCACCGGCAGGGTGGTCAGCAGCAACGGCGTATCCAGGTGGCTCAGGTGATTGGCCGCGAAAATCACCGGGCCCTCCACGTGTTGGAGGTGCTCCAGACCCCTCACAGTGGCCGGCGCCAGCAGGCGCGCCGCCGGCCGGGCCAGGTTGTCCATGACCACGGCCCGGGCCAGCCGGACCGGATAGCGCCGTGACCAGTCGTGGTCGTAGTCGAGCCCGATTCTGCGCTCGGGATCGGGTCGCTCGACCGTGGTGGGCCACGAGGGAGCGGCCAGGGGGAAGCGGGCGGCGCGCAGGCGGCCCCGCAGCCCCGAGCCCGCCATCAGTGGACGTCCGACATGAAGATGGGGGGGTTGTGCATGTGGGTCAGAGTCGGTGAAGGCCCCACGACATCGGAGGCGATCTCCAGCGCGTCGTTGAGCGAGCTGGCCGGTGAGAACCCGAGCCGTCGCACCGCCTTGGGATCGCCGCCGACGACGATGACGCGCCCCAGGTGCGCCATTGCGTGCGCGCACCAGTACCACATGTAGAAGGGGTGCACGCCGTGGTAGGCGTGTCCGGTCCGGTAGAGATGCACGTACCACGGGTCGGTGGCGAACGACTCCTCGAACTCCTTGTGCATCTGCACCGGGTCGATGGTCTGCGTCAGCACCTGCTCGTAGAAGTCGATGTAACTGGGGTGGTGGCCGGGGTGGAACTCGGGACGGGTCGGGTGCTTCATGATCACCACGCCGCCCTCGCGCACGAGAGGCTTGCCCCGGTACATGTTGAAGAAGTAGCCCAGTCCGAGGCAGGCCACCAGGATCGGGTTCATGATGGAGTTGACGTTGTACGGGCAGATGTACGGCAGCCCCATGGTGAGGATGTCGGTCTGGCCCTCGACGTCGACACCCTGCTGGGCCCAGACATTGGCCGTTGTGAGGGCATGGACCGCCTCCACCTCACCCGCCTGCACGGACGTCAGCGCGTGCGGGGAGCGGATCGAGTGGAAGATCTGGCGGGCCATCCGCGGCGGCACCTTGGACAGCGCTTTCGACGCGGCGGCGTACGAGGCCCGGTCGCGTAGCGACCACTCCCACTCCCGCTTCTGCAGGAACCCGAAGTTCGACGGGAAGGTGTCGTTGTTGAGCGTCGTCTCAATCTGGAAGATCTTCACTCCCGATTCGGCGATAAGGCGGCCCATGCGCCAGTTGGCCGAGTGCAACTCAGAGGCCGGCTGGTCCATGAACGACTTCGAGTGGCGCATCGTCTGCGGGTTGTGGTGGTGGCGCAGGCTGCGGTAGCTGGCCAACCCCGTGGCCACGCTCTTGTGTCCACCGTCCATGGAGACAAGGTTGATGTTGACGTACACGAGCAGGTCGGAGGTGGCGGCCCGCTTGTTGATCTCCACCTCCTCACCCTGGTCCGTCTCACCGATGAAGAGCAGGTTGTCGGGATCCTCGGCGTCGTGCTGGGTCAGGAGGCCGTGGGGGGCGAACGCGTCGTAGACCCGGTCGCCCAGGGCATGCCGGAGCTCCTCTTCCGTCATGCGGCGATGCAGGGCAAGCGCGGCAATGAGCTCCACGTCGTCGACGCCGGCCTCTGCGGCCATGTCGAGCACGGTCTCGATCACCATTTGGCGGATGTCGGGCGCTTCCATGGGCGGCAACGGCAGGGACACGTCGTCGAAGCAGATGGTGAGCTTCATGCCCGGACGGAGGAGCGCCGGCAAAGGATCGCGGTCGCCCTCGGGGTGGAGGAGGGCGTGGCGGATGGCCCGGTAGGGATCCTCGATCGCCTTCATCGGCTCGGGGGCGTAAATGACGCGACTCCCCTCGGGCAGTGTCTCGAGACCGAAGGTCTCGCCACTCCAGAAGAGGGTCGGTGGTGTCGACTTGTCGACTTCGAGGACGAAGCCTGGACGGCGACTCATCGGATCGGTCCTTTCCGTACGTCGAATGCGATCTTGACGGCGCCGCGGCGTCCGGCTGACCCGGCGTGGGCCACGGCATCCTCGAAGCGGGCCAGCGGGTAGGTGGCCGAGACCAGGCGCCCGGTCTGCTGCGCCGCCGCGACGTCGAAGGCCAGCGAGAAGGTCGAAACAGCATCGTCCGCCCCCTCGCTCCGTTCGGACCCGTAGGCGTAGGCCCCCGCCAAACGGACCTCGCGGTGCCAGAGCGGGGCCAGGTCGACCGTGACCTTGCCGGGCATGCCGACCAGGGCCACGGTGCCCCGCGGCCGGACCATGGCGAGCGACTGTGCGATCGATTCGGGGCTGCCGACACAATCGAATACGACGTCGGCGCCGCCCGAGAGGGTCGCGGTCAGGCCCGAGGCGGCCCCGTAGGAAAGCGAGTGTGAACGACGCCGCACGGCGCGCCCCAGCTGTTCGGAGGGCAACGCCTCCGTCGCACCCATGTCGCGGGCCAGACGTTGCTGATGCGAGTAGCGCGCCCCGACGAGGACCGCCGCGGGCGTGGCGCAACGGCCGGCAGCGGCCAAGTGACCGAGGGAGGCGGTGACGAGCAGGCCGAGCGTGCCCGCCCCGATGACGGCGATGACATCCCCCGCGGCGATCGGTGCACCGAGGACCGCATGCACCGCGCACGCCACGGGTTCGACCGTCACCGCGTCTTCGTCGCTGAGCGCTTCGGGCACAGCGTAAATCTGGGTGGCGTGCGCCACGAGGCCGGCGGTTGACCAGCCGCCCCCGGTGTCGGCGCAGAAGCCAGTCTGCAGACCGGGCCGAATATGGCCGAAGGCGATGTAGCCGCAGTTACCCACGTGGCCCGCATGGCAGGCAGGGCACATGGGCACGATCCCTCTGGCCGCGCAGCCGAGCACGGGCTGCAGCACGACCCGGCTCCCCGCCGGCAGCAACCCACCCTCGGCGCCGGTCGCCTCCTCGGTGAGCGTGCCGACGACCTCGTGACCCGGTACGAAGGGGAACGACACGATGTCCTCGAAGTAACGCGAGCTGCGCCCGTCCAATGTGGCGAGGTCGGACCCGCAGATCCCGGAAAGTACGGGATCGACGTGCACCCAACCGTTGGCCGGCAGTGTCGGGGCATCGCGCTCGACAAGGCGCAGGGGGCCGACGCCGGCGCCTTGTCCCGAACCGAAAGACGACATGAGACGAGCCGCCGCGAAGCGGGGGAGTGACCGTTCGAACAGGAGCGTGCTCATCGGCCCATCACCGCTCTGGGCTGTCGGACGTCGAAAGGCCCGAGGGGGAGCGGGCGGTGTGATCCACCTTCGGCCTTGGCCCAGTGCTCGACGTGCCAACCTCGCCGGCGGGCGATTGCGGAGAGCCGCGATTCGGGGTTCACAGCCACCGGGAAGCCGACGGCTTCGAGCATCGCCAGATCGCTGGCCGAGTCGGCGTAGGCCACGGACTCCTCCAGGGAGAGGTCGTGCAGCGCGGCGTAGTCGGCCAACACCAGGGCTCGGGCCTCACCGATGGGCGGGAGCGTGGTCAGGTGTCCGGTGAGCCGTCCGTCGTGCGACTCCATTTCGGCGCAGATGATGTCGTCGAACAGCGGCCGGATCGGCTCAATGATGAAGTCCAACGCTCCGGTGATGAGCAGCGTCCGGTGCCCGGCCGCCCGGTGGGCGCGGACCCGGGCAAAGCCGTCCGGGAACGATCGCGTCAGGAGCTGGCGGTGGAACAGCTCCCACGAGTCCTGACGCAGCCGGTCGAGTGGTGCATCCTCGAAGCGCCGGTAGAAGGAGCTGAGGAAGTCGCCGCGGTCACGGCGGTCCAGGGCGAGGAGCGAAGGCGCCTGTCGCACGAGGTCTGCCACGAAGCGCGCCCGACGTGAAGGGGAGAGGTGGCGGCTGGCCAGCCAGGCGTAGGTGTCGACCACGTTGGAGGACATGAGGGTGTGCTCGAGGTCGAAGACGGCCAGATGCCGGTCCGGCGACAAAATGGCGCGCCGTTGCCGATCCGGTCGCTTGTCCACCACCGACTTGCCGGGCTTCGTGCGCACGCGGGTGTGCTCGAGCACGGACGGGAGATGGATCTCGTGCACGTAGTGATCCCAGTCGATGACGCCGGGGTCGAACTCGAAGTGAGCGTGATCGTCACTGTCGCCGGTGTCCCATAACCCGATCAGGTTGTCGACCCGGTAGCGGGCGTCGGTCTCTGTGTACGCGCCGTAGAGCTCGACATAGCCCAGGGCCCGCTTGGCCAGCGCGTGCCTGTCCTCCATCCGGGCGGCCAACTCCGCCTGCTTGCCTCGGATCGGCAAGGCAGTGATGACCTTCTCCACGAAGGTCATGGCGGCATCGGCCCGCTTGAGCTGCCGCTGCACGCGTCCTCGCCCGGGGAACGACCATTCGGGCACGTTGATGGGCTGGCCGCGGTCGTCGTAGAGCGGGTTGCGGCTGAAGAAGTCCTCCGACAGCTCCACCAGGTGTCCGTAGCGCAGCGGATTCCGTACGCCGGACGCGACGTGGTAGACCTTCGGCCGCCCGGGCTCAGGCCCATGAGCCGCCACCGCCAGAATGGCGGCCACGACCAGGTCGACGGGGATGACATCGACGATGCCCTCAGGCACGCCGGGGAACTCGCGCAGGAGTCCCCGCGCGTAGGACACGATGATCGGTTCTGCCATGCGGAAGCCGCGGATCCATCCGGGTCGGGGCTCCGCCAGCGCGGATTCAATGATGGAGGGACGCACGATGGAGATGGGAACCCGACCCTCCCACTGCTCGACGAGCGCCCGCTCACCGAGGGCCTTTGTGAAGGGGTAGGCATCGGGCCACCCGAGCGAGAGTGCCCGGGCCGTGCCGGCGGTCACCAGTTCGCCGCTCACCCACTCTTCGCGCATCTTCTCGGCTTTCGACGCGATCAGGTGATCGCCGGCAGCGCCGATTTCCGCCCGGGCCTGCTTGGTGAAAGTGCGGAGCTTCTCGGGTTTGCGGGATTCGGCTTCGAGGTCGTCACGCAGGCGGCGCGCCGCGCTGACCTCGGCCTCCCAGGGGACATCGAGGGTGAAGCGGTTCTCGCTGAGCAGCTCCTCCTTGGCTTCACCCTGGTGGGTACTCGCCACATACGCCGTCGACACGGCAACGAGGTGGGCGGACGACCCGGTCTGGTCGATGGCCGCCGCCACCCGCGACGGGCCCAGCAGGTTGATCTCGACAGCTTGGGTCAGCGGTGCGTCGAAGGAAACGGTGGCGGCGGAATGGATGACGATGTCCGCGGCCGCCAGCGCTTGGCGGCCCTCCTCGTCGAGTCCCAGACCGTCTCGGCTGACGTCGCCCGGCACCGCGCGGACTCGGCGCTCGACCTCGGCGCCGAAGCCATCGCCGAGTTCGGAGCGCAGGCGGTCGAAGCAGTCGTTCTTGATGACCTCGCGGGCCAATCGGGCCGCGGCATCCGAACGGCGACCTGGTCGCACGAGCACGGTGACCTCGGCATCAGGGACGCACCGGACGATGCGCTCGACCAGGGCGGTGCCCAGGAAGCCCGTGGCACCCGTGATGAAGAACCGTTTCCCACGGAGATCCCGCTCAATGGGCATCGGAAATGTCTACCACCGCCCGCCGATGTTGTCTACCATTTGGTAAGTGCCCAGCTCGTCGACGAAAGAGCGGATCCTCGATGCCGCGCTGGCCTCGTTCGCCAGCAGGGGCTACGAGGCGACGTCCCTCGATGCGGTTGGGAAGGGGCTCGAGCTCACGAAGCAGTCGATCCTCTACTGGTTCCCGTCAAAGGACGCACTCTTGGAGGCGGTGATCGCCCGCAGCGCGGACGATCTGTCGTTCGCGCTCGAGACTGCGCTGCGGGACGCGGGGGAGGGCTGGGGAAGGGTGGAGGCGGTCGTGCGTTCCGTCTTCCGCCTGGCGGCGCGACAACCGGACCTGCTCGGCTTCCTGCGCGAGGTGGGCCGGCTCGGACCGCCGGCGGCGACCCAGATGACGCTGGCCCTGGACCCGCTGGTGCAACGCGCCTCGTCGTTTCTGGAGGCCGAAATGGATGCCGGCGCAATGCGCCGGCACGACCCACGGCTCTTGCTGCTGGCGATCTACTCCACGGTGATCGGGATGGTGACCGAGGTGGAGGTGTTGCGGGCCTTGGGCGAGGAACCGTCAGCCCGTTCGCTCGTGCGACGCCGGACGGACGCACTCCAGCTACTGCGTTCTGCGCTGCTGATTGAGCCGGCTGACTGACCCGGTGGATCCGGCCCAGTTGGATGCGGGCCAGCGCCGAGCGACTAGTCGGTCTCTTTGGGGATCTTCTTGCGAGTCGGCGCCTTCGGTGTGTAGCGCTTACTGGCGGTCGGTGGCTTGCGGGCCCCGGGAGTGGAGGCTGCCTTCGACGTTGATCGGGCCGTCTCCTTGCGCTGGCGCCCGCGTGGACGCGTCGCGGCTTCGCTGGCGATGACCTTCGAATTGGTCGTGCCGTACTTGTTGATGCGCCAGGCCCGCAGCATGAGCCAGCCGCCGAGAAGGATGAAGATGAAGCCGGCGAGCCCGATGAAGACAGTGAAGGCGAAGCCGAGCAGGAAGAGCGAGAAGGCGACGAGCGTGCGCTTTCGCTTCCAGAGCGCAGCGAACCCGATGACGCAGAGAACCAGGATCACGCCACCGATCAGTCCGGCGTCGGGTGAGACGGCGACGTATTTGCCGTCCTGCTTCGTCAAGGGATTCGCCACGAGGTAGTACGCCGGGACAGCGATGCCCGCCACGGTGGCCACCGCCAACGCCACCAGCGACCATTTGGCCTCCATCTGGTCCAGGGAGGACATCACCGCCTTCCGCTCCTCTGGAGGGAGGATCTTGGGAGGCGGGGACTGGCCCTCGGCACTCCCAGCAGGGGTGGGTCCGGTGAAGGCGGCCGCGATTCGTCCAGTCAAGGTCTGCGGCTTGCTGCTGCCGTTTCCGGCTGTGGGCGACATGGGATCCTCAGGGTACCGGGACTGTTGGGGCACCCCAAATCACCCCAACGCGGCGGGCGCCCTGTTTCCGCAGGCTACGGTTGTGCTCCGGCAAATCCGCCAGGGCGCTTAGCTCAGCTGGTTAGAGCGCAGCCTTCACACGGCTGAGGTCGTGGGTTCGAGTCCCGCAGCGCCCACTCGTTAAGTCCCGTTCACTGCCCTGAGAGTCGTCGACCTCTTCTTCGTTGTCGTCCGGCACGCGCCACGTGCGCGAAGGAATCGGGTTTCTTCGCGCAAGATCGCGCAAGATCTTCCAATGAGTCCTTCGAGCGCCCCGCTGTCCGAGAGTGTCGAACTCCATTGTGAAACATCTCGGGTGGGTCGGGACGTAGCCCTCAAGGGTCCGCATCGCCGGCCTCCGGACGCCCTTGACCGCTGCTCGATGCCGGCTTGCGACCGTGTCCCCGTACCGCACAACGGGGATACCCGGAGGAACGGGTGATTGAATGGTCCCGTGGCCCCTGCACACAAGGTTCTCTTCGGCATCGGGCTGGAGACCGGCGTCCAGCAAGTGAGCGAGTTGCTGAGGCACGCACGAGTAGCCGACGAAGCGCATCTCGACGTCGTCAGCATTTCTGACCATCCGTATTTTGCTGACCGCCTCGACGCCTACGCTGTGATGGGATTCGTTCTGGGGGCAACCAGCAACATCACTGGAGCGGTGATTATGACGAACCTGCTGAGTCGTCCCGCTCCTATCCTCGCCCGGACTGTCACGGGACTGTCGACGATCTCCCAGGATCGATTTATTGTCGGGGTGGGCGCAGGCGGAAGTTGGGAGGAGATCGTCGCCCTGGGTGTCCCACGCCTGTCGCCAGGAGACCGGGTGCGAGCGCTCGAAGAGGCGATCATCGTCGTAAGGGCTCTTTCAGGCGGCGGCGATCCCGTCACGTTCGACGGCGAGTTCTACCAGGTGACGGAACTGATACCCGCTGCTGCACCGACGCCACCGATCTGGATTGGAGCATTGGGCCCGAAGAACTTGGCAGTAACTGGCCGACAGGCGGATGGATGGGTACCGGGACACCTCGCCGACTGGCGAAGCACGCTGGTGGCTGAGTCGAGGCCCCTCGTCGACGAGGCGGCTGCTTCCGTGGGAAGGGACCCCGCTGAGATCGACACTATCTACAACGTGTCAGGGCGCTTCACCCAGGAAGCACTGACCCAGACCCGTGACGACGAGGGCCGCTGGATCGGAGGCACCGTGAACCAGTGGGTCGAAGAGCTGACATTCGCCGTGTTGGAACACCGGGCCACCGCTTTCATCTACTTGGTTGCTCCCGGCGACGTCATTAGCGACACGACACTCAACGTCTGGGCACACGAGGTCGTACCCGCCATACGCGAGGGAATCGCCACGCCCTGAGTTCCTCAAGATGAATATCTCAGTACGCCGGGCGAGTGTCATGCTGCACCGCTACTTGGCATGGCCGGCTACTCCATCAGACATCCAGTCCCATGGCGCTGCCGAAGACCGGTCGCAGAAGGTTGCGGGTCGGTTGATTCTTTGGACAGTCAGGGTGAGGCAGTCATCGTGCGGAGGGGCTTTCGGGCCCCTTCTGCGCCTCCGGGCCAATGTCCGAAAAAGCGAGTTGGGTGGTTAGCCCAGTTTGCCGCCTGCGGGCGTA
>Ga0302202_10000437_pt1 | contig 55059 bp, 47 predicted proteins | sample II_Bog_N3_3_FD_194579 | JGI IMG/M metagenome (GOLD analysis project Ga0302202, IMG submission 194579) | Peat permafrost microbial communities from Stordalen Mire near Abisko, Sweden - II_Bog_N3_3 | ecosystem: Environmental > Terrestrial > Soil > Wetlands > Peat | place: Sweden: Abisko...
GCCTCGACCATCATCGAGACCGGCATCGACGTGCCGAGCGCCAACACCATCATCATCGAGCGCGCCGACAAGTTCGGCCTGGCACAATTGCACCAGCTGCGCGGCCGGGTCGGACGCAGTCACCACCAGGCCTATGCCTACCTGCTGACCCCGGGTCGCCAGCAGATCACCCCCGACGCGGAAAAGCGCCTGGAAGCCATCGCCAATACCCAGGACCTCGGTGCCGGCTTCGTGCTCGCCACCAATGACCTGGAAATCCGTGGCGCCGGCGAACTGCTGGGCGACGGCCAGAGCGGGCAGATCCAGGCGGTAGGATTTACCCTTTACATGGAAATGCTCGAGCGCGCGGTCAAGGCCATTCGCAAGGGCGAGCAACCCAACCTCGACCAGCCCCTGGGCGGTGGTCCGGAAATCAACCTGCGCCTGCCGGCGCTGATTCCCGAAGACTACCTGCCGGACGTGCATGCACGGCTGATCCTCTACAAGCGCATCGCCTCGGCGACCGACGAAGAGGGTCTCAAGGACCTGCAAGTGGAAATGATCGACCGCTTCGGCCTGCTGCCGGAGCCGACCAAGAACCTGGTGCGCCTGACCCTGCTCAAGCTGCAGGCCGAGCAACTGGGCATCAAGAAGGTCGACGGCGGTCCGCAAGGCGGGCGCATCGAGTTCGCCGCGGACACCCCGGTCGATCCGCTGTCGCTGATCAAGTTGATCCAGGGCCAGCCCAACCGCTACAAATTCGAAGGTGCGACCCTGTTCAAGTTCATGGTACCGATGGAACGTGCAGAAGAGCGCTTTAATACACTGGAGGCGCTGTTCGAACGCCTCACCCCGAAAACTGCCTGAAGGACGCCGTATGCGCCTGATACCCTCGCTGGCCTTGTTGTTGGTCCTGATCGCCCCGGCGGCGTTGGCCGACGAGTTGTATCAGATCGAAATGATCCTGATCCGGCAGAACCTGGAGCAACCCTTCCAGAGCCAACCGGCGCCCGAGGATTGGGCCAAGGGTGCCAAGCCGGTCACCGCCGACCAGGAACGCACCCCCAGCCTCAATGACATGACCGCCAAGCTCGGCGCCAGCGGCAACTACGAGGTGCTGCTGCACAAGGCCTGGCAACAGCCCCTGGGCGACCAGCCGAGCCTGGTGTCGATCACCGAGGGCCAGGAACAGTTCGGCCAGTTCCCGGTGCAAGGCACCCTGAGCCTGACCCTCAAGCGTTTCACCGACGTGCAGGCGCAGTTCTGGGTCAACCAGTTCGACAACAACGGCGTGGTCAGTGCCAGCGAACGCTTGAACCAGACCAGCCAGACCAAGAACGGTCAACTCAACTTCCTCGATGCCGGCCACCTCGCCCTGCTGCTCAAGGTGACCTCACTCGCCGCATCGAAACGCGAAGCGCCGTCACAGAATCTCGACCAGTGAAAGTCCGATGCCCTCGTCCCTGACGCCCGCCCTGACGAAACCGCTCGCCGCGTCCTGGGTCAGTCGCTTCAAGGAACAGAGCCTGGAGCGTGGCCGACGTTACGCCCTGGAAAACCGCGTGAGGATCGTCCAGGCCGGCGACAGCACCATAACCGCCAGTTGCGAAGGCTCGGGCGGCAATACCTATCGCCAGACCATTCACCTGCGTGAGTCCGCCAAAGGCACGCTGCTGCTGGTCGACGCCACCTGCACCTGCCCGGTGCGCACCTGCTGCAAGCACACCGCCGCGGTGTTGCTGCAAGTCCAGGAAACCCTGGCCTATCCCGCTGCGGAAAAAGACGCCCAATTGCTGGAAAAACTCCAGGCCGTGCTGGATGCGCGCACGCCGTCGCCCTTGCCGCAACAGCAGATCGATGACCTGATGCCGGTGCCGCGCCTGTGGCTGGCGAGCATCGAGTTCAGCGCCTTCGAACCGCGCAACGGGCGGATGCAGCGCTATATCCAGCACCGCGCGGCACTGTCCTTCGAGTACCTGGGCGAATACGTCAGCGGGCAGAAAAACGCCGATATCATCCTGCGCCAGGAACACCAGAGCCTGCGCATCAAGCGCCAGCTTGAAGCGGAAAGGGCCTGTCGCGAGCAATTGCGCGTGCTGGGATTCAAGATCGCCACGCGCCAGAGCAAGGCGTTGCCGGAAAGTGCCGGCGAGCTGTTCGAAATGGTCAATGACAGCGCCTGGCTGAATTTCACCCTCAACGAACTGCCGGGCCTGCGCGCCCAGGGCTGGGAACTGCAGATCGAGGATGACTTCGGTTTCGACCTCAGCCCCGTGGAAGACTGGTACGCCACGGTCGACGAAGCCCCCGAGCGCGACTGGTTCGACCTCGAACTGGGGATCATCGTCAATGGCGAACGCCTGAGCCTGCTGCCGATCCTGCTGAACCTGGTGCGCTCGCACACCGAACTGCTCAATCCCGAGCGCCTGGCCCGGCGCCGCGACGACGAACTGATCCTGGTGAATATCCCGGCCTCCCCCGCCGGTAACCATGGGCCACTCCAGGTCGCCTTGCCCTATGGGCGCCTGCGGCCGGTACTGAACACCCTGGGCGAGTTCTACCTGCAGGAACCCGGCACCACGCGCCTGCGCCTGAGTCATGCCGATGCGACCCGGCTCAACCCCCTGGACGAGCTGTCGCTGCTCTGGGAAGGCGGCGAACAGATCCGTGGCTTCGCCCAGCGGCTGCGGGATATCCGCGACTACAGCGCAACGCTTCCCGAAGGCCTCAACGCAACGCTGCGCCCCTACCAGCACGAAGGCCTGAGCTGGATGCAATCGCTGCGGCAACTGGAAGTCGGCGGCATCCTGGCCGATGACATGGGCCTGGGCAAAACCTTGCAGACCCTGGCGCACATTCTCAGCGAAAAGCAGGCCGGGCGCCTCGACCGCCCGTGCATGGTGGTGATGCCCACCAGCCTGATTCCCAACTGGCTGGACGAGGCCGCGCATTTCACCCCGCAGCTCAAGGTGCTGGCGCTGTACGGCGCCGGGCGCAAGAAGCATTTCGAGCAGTTGCAGGACTACGACCTGCTGCTCACCACCTACGCCCTGCTGCCCAAGGATATCGAACTGCTCAAGGCCCAGCCGCTGCACGTGCTGGTACTCGACGAGGCGCAGTACATCAAGAATCCGGGCAGCAAGGCCGCCCAGGCCGCCCGTGAACTGGACGCGCGGCAACGCCTGTGCCTGAGCGGTACGCCGCTGGAAAACCACCTGGGCGAGCTCTGGTCGCTGTTTCACTTCCTGCTGCCGGGCTGGCTGGGGGACGTCAAGAGCTTCAACCGCGACTATCGGACGCCGATCGAAAAACACGCCAGCGAAGTCCGCCTGCAACACCTCAACGGCCGGATCAAACCCTTCCTGCTGCGCCGCACCAAGGAACAGGTGGCCACCGAGCTGCCACCCAAGACCGAGATCATCCACTGGGTCGAGCTCAACGAGGCCCAGCGCGACGTCTACGAGACCATGCGCCTGGCCATGGACAAGAAGGTCCGCGCCGAGATCACCCGCAAAGGCGTGGCCCGCAGCCAGATCATCATCCTCGAGGCGCTGCTCAAGCTGCGCCAGGTCTGTTGCGACCTGCGCCTGGTCAACGAAGCGCCGCTGCCCGCGCGCGGCAGCGCTTCCGGCAAGCTCGACAGCCTGATGGAGATGCTTGAGGAATTGTTCGACGAGGGGCGGCGGATCCTGTTGTTCTCGCAGTTCACCTCGATGCTGTCACTGATCGAGTTGGAGTTGCGTAAACGCGGGGTGGCCTACGCACTGCTGACCGGGCAGACCCGTGACCGGCGCACGCCGGTCAAGGACTTCCAGAGTGGCAAGTTGCAGATTTTCCTGATCAGCCTCAAGGCTGGCGGCGTGGGGCTGAACCTCACCGAAGCCGACACAGTGATCCACTACGATCCGTGGTGGAACCCGGCTGCCGAACATCAGGCGACGGACCGTGCCTATCGGATTGGCCAGGAGAAGCCGGTGTTCGTCTACAAGATGATTGCCCGTGGCACGGTTGAGGAAAAGATCCAGCACCTGCAACGGGAAAAATCGGACCTGGCCGCCGGCGTGCTCGATGGCCGCCAGGCCGGCGACTGGCAATTGCAGAACGACGATATCGAAGCCTTGTTCGCGCCACTGCCGGACAAGAAAGCGGGTCGTTAGCCTTAGCCGCCCGCTGCGAGCACCCGAGCCAGGGTCGACTTCACCTGCCCCATGCCGTCATGCAAGGCCTGCTCGATCTCGGCCATGGTAATGACCGCCGTCGACTTGCCCGCCGCCGGATTCACCACCAATGCCAGGCAGGCATAGTCCAGCTCAAGCTCGCGAGCCAGCGCGGCTTCCGGCATACCGGTCATGCCGACGATATCGCAACCATCACGCTCCAACCGGGCGATCTCGGCCACTGTCTCCAGGCGCGGCCCCTGGGTGCAGGCATAGACGCCATGGCTGCTGTAGGCACAACCCTCAGCCGCCAGCGCCGCAATCAACTGTGCCCGCAAGACATCGCTGTAGGGATAGCTGAAATCGATATGGGTCACCTGCTCCAGGTCATCGGCAAAGTAGGTGTGCTGACGTCCGCTGGTGTAGTCGATCAGTTGATGCGGCACGCAAAAATGTCCGGTACCCATCGCCGCATGAATCCCGCCCACGGCGTTGACCGCCAGGATCGCCTCCGCACCCGCCTGTTTCAGCGCCCAGAGGTTGGCCCGGTAATTCACCTGATGCGGCGGGAAACGGTGCGGATGCCCGTGACGCGCCAGGAACAGCACTTCACGCCCGGCGTATTCACCGATCTGGATATCCGCCGAAGGGGCGCCGTAGGGCGTATCCAACGCCAACGACTGGCGAATGCTCAAGCCTTCGAGTTGCGTCAGGCCCGTGCCGCCGATAATTGCGTAAACCGTCATGCAAGATTCCTCAGTCAATCAGTTGAGCATCTTTAAGCGCCATCAGCGCCGACAACCAGCGTGGGTCCTGGCGATAATCCGTGTGGGCGAACCCCTGGCCGCGCATCCGCGCAATACGTGGCGACGGCTGGACCTTCAGGCGCTGGACGGCACTCAAGGCCAGTTCGGCGGCCGCACGGTCGTTGCACACCAGGCCCATGTCGCAGCCGGCGGACAACGCCGCTTCGATCCGGCTGGCGGCGTCGCCGACCACATGGGCACCGGCCATCGACAGGTCATCACTGAAGATAACCCCGTCAAATTGCAATTCGCCACGCAGGATCTCCTGCAGCCAACGGCGCGAGAAACCGGCCGGTTGCGCATCGACCTGTGGATAAATCACATGGGCCGGCATCACTGCGGCAAGCTGTTTGCTCAAGCGGGCAAAAGGCAGCAGGTCATTGGCACGGATTTCGTCCAGGCTGCGTTCATCGGTGGGAATCGCTACATGGGAGTCGGCTTCAGCCCAGCCATGGCCGGGAAAATGCTTGCCGGTGGCGGCCATGCCGGCACTGTTCATCCCACGGATAAACGCCCCGGCGAGCAACGCCGCACGTTCGGGATCACCCTCGAAGGCACGACTGCCAACCACCGCGCTGCGCTGGTAGTCGAGGTCCAGGACCGGCGCGAAGCTGAGGTCCAGGCCCACCGCCAAAACCTCGGTCGCCATCAGCCAGCCGCACTGCTCGGCCAGGTATTCGGCGTTCGGATTGTCGGCAAGCGCGCGCATCGCCGGCAAACGCACGAACCCCTGGCGCAGGCGCTGCACCCGTCCGCCTTCCTGGTCGACCGCCAGCAGCAGGTCCGGGCGCACGGCGCGAATCGCCGCGCTCAGTTCGCGGACCTGACGCGGATGCTCGATATTGCGCGCAAAGATGATCAGCCCGCCGACTTGCGGCTGGCGCAACAACTGGCGATCTTCGGCCGTCAGCCAGGTACCGGCGACGTCCACCATCAGGGAGCCTTGCAGGGCAGTACTCATAGGGAATCCTTGGACAAAAGTGCCCATTGCCCTCGCGGGCCTGCACGCCAGGCGGCGACAGACAGGCACGGCAACGCCTTGCCATGGACAACGCCAGGCAAGCAGGAACGGGCAAGGGAGACTTGGAACAGAAAGAAATCAGGCATGGGCGGCAGCTTAGCGGATCGAAGCCGGCGCGCCCACCCGTAGTGCGTTAAACCTTGGCTGCCGCAGTCGTAGCCGGCGCCGGCGTCGACTTGCTACGCGGACGCAACTGCGCCGCCGCCATGGAGGCATCGGTCACACCGCTGTCGGCGCGCATGCCGGCCGCGAGGAACGGCACCATCAGGCGCATGACCTGCTCGATGGAGGTATTGACCCCGAAGTCGGTCTCGGCAATCGCCCGCAGGGCCTTGATACCCGACATGCTGAACGCCGCCGCACCGAGCATGAAGTGCACGCGCCAGAACAGCTCGATTGGGGGAATTCGTGGCGCTGCATCGTTGACCAGCAACATATAGCGGCGGAACACCTTGCCGTACATGTCTTCCAGGTAACGCCGCAGGTGGCCCTGGCTCTGGCTGAAGGCCAGACCCAGCAAGCGCATGAAGATCGACAGGTCGTTGCCGCTGCGCGGTTGTACCACCAGGGCCTGCTCAACGAGGATTTCCAGCAGTTCTTCCAGCCCGGGCTTGACCTCGGGCTTGGCCTGGCGGCGCTCCAGCTCACGGTCGAGGCTGATGCAGAACGGGCCGAGGAAGCGCGAGAACACCGCCTGGATCAGGGCTTTCTTCGAGCCGAAATGGTAGTTCACCGCCGCGAGATTGACCCCCGCCTTGCTGGTGATCAACCGCAATGAGGTCTCGGCGAAACCTTTTTCCGCGAACAATTGCTCGGCAGCATCGAGAATGCGTTCAACGGTTTCCGACTGGGCCATGGTTACTCCGCCTGACAAACACTTGTTTGAAACATACGTTTCAGCCCCAGGAATGTCAAGCCTGACGGTCCGTTCGTGGCCCGTCGGTCAGGCATTAAATCATACAAACCCTGGCCTGTAGCCATCCCCCCGATCCGGCTCGGACACCCTGGCCCGGCGACCGTCTGGCGGACGTCAGAAAAAGGAGGATTGCCAAGCGCCTTGCACTGTATATAATCCCAGTCACTGTATAAAAAGACAGAGCGCTCAAAATGATAAAACTGACGCCACGCCAAGCTGAGATTCTGGCCTTTATCAAACGATGCCTGGAGGATAATGGCTATCCGCCAACCCGCGCGGAAATTGCCCTGGAACTCGGCTTCAAATCACCGAACGCGGCTGAAGAGCACCTCAAGGCCCTGGCCCGCAAGGGTGCGATCGAAATGACCCCGGGCGCATCCCGCGGCATTCGTATCCCCGGCTTCGAAGCCAAGACCGATGAATCCACCCTGCCGATCATCGGCCGCGTGGCCGCCGGTGCGCCGATTCTCGCCCAGCAGCACGTCGAGGAATCCTGCAACATCAACCCGACCTTCTTCCATCCCCGGGCCGACTATCTGTTGCGCGTTCACGGCATGAGCATGAAGGACGTCGGCATTTTCGACGGCGACCTGCTGGCCGTGCACACCTGCCGAGAAGCCCGCAACGGCCAGATCGTGGTGGCGCGGATCGGCGAGGAAGTCACCGTCAAGCGCTTCAAGCGCGAAGGCAGCAAGGTCTGGCTGCTGGCGGAAAACCCCGAGTTCGCCCCCATCGAAGTCAACCTGAAAGATCAGGACTTCGTCATCGAAGGTTTGAGTGTCGGCGTTATTCGCCGCTGAAGGAGGCGTCATGCAATTCCAGCAAACCCCACAACACCCACAGCTTTCCCTGTTCGAAGCGTTCATGGCGCAACCCCTCGCGCCCCTGCTCAAGGAGGTGGTCGAAGCCCCCTGGAGCACTGAGCCAGAAGTTTTCAGTGAGCTGTCGTTGCGGGGCGCTGCCGGGAGTTGCCTGAGCCTGCTGGCGCCGATCCTGCGGGAATTGAGCCAGGATCAGGAAGCCCGCTGGCTGACCCTGATCGCCCCGCCATCGAGCCTGACCCAGGCGTGGTTGCGGGATGCCGGACTCAACCGGGAACGGATTCTGCTCCTGCAACCCAGCAGCGCTCAAAACGCCCAGCAATTGACCTGTGAAGCCTTGCGCCTGGGCCGTAGCCACACCGTGGTCAGCTGGCTGAATCCGCTGAACGCCAACGCGCGTCAACAGTTGATCAGCGCGGCTCGTCAAGGCGATGCGCAAAGTCTGAATATTCGCTTGGGCTGACTGATTGAACGGCCGTCAGGGCCGGTGCTTCATGCTGATCGCTTCAGGGCTTCTCCAGGACAGAGAAGCCGATCTGAAACAGCGCCGAACGAGCCTCGGTTCAGTGAAGAACCCGTGGCCCGCCGTCGTCCTTCTCGATCTCACCTTCGGCCAAACGCCCGGCCATCTGCACGCCCACGCTCAACATGGCCTTGGCCACCTCTACATGCTGGCCCTGCAGGAACGCCTTGGCATCTTCGGAAAAGTTAAGGGTCACCAGAGAACCTTCGTCCTCGGCCCGGCGCAGCTCGATACGGCCGTCCGGCAGCTCGACAATTTCTAGAAAGGACGTAGGCATAGTGTCTGTTCTCCACGAAAGGCCATCATTATATCAGTCATCAACGGCACCTCGCAGGAGAACTGAAGCGCTTTCTTTACCGCTTGATGAACATCTGACAGATGGAGACTACTTTTTGCGAAGAAAAAGGCGACAAAATAATCGCCCTCTGTTCATCCATATGCCCGCTCAATCACTCAGCACTCGTTGAGCCCATCGCGGAAACGGATCGCCAGCGCCTTCAGGTTCTGCCGCCAGCTCTCCAGCTCCTCACGCCCCAGCTCAGGCGCCTCGTCCTCATCCAGGCTCACCGCCACGATCAACGGCTGCAACACGTCGCCCTTGACCTTCCGGGGGGGCTGGGGCGGCAGATACAACGTGGCATGCTCACTGATCAAGCGGGCCAGCCAGGTTTGCGGGCTATGGGCCAACTCCACCAGCTCGGCCATTTCCGGAATGGCGATCGCCTCCAGCACTTCGCGGGTCAGCAGCAACTCGGCCCGAGGCGCGGCCGCCTGGGGAAGGCGATAGAAGCCGGCAATCTCATGGCAGAGCCCGAGCAACGCACCGTATAGATGAAACACCGCGGCTTCGCGCTCTGCCTGGATCAGCGCCAGGGCATTCATCGCCCCGCTCGCCTCGGCCTTGCCCAAGGCCTCCAGGGCGAGGCCGGCGTAAAAGATCTTCTGGTTGGTACGGGTATAGAGTTCATTGGCCATGACGGCGCGCTCCAGGGAAAAAGGCCACAGGCAGGTCAGTCAGTTTCAGGGATCAGGCAAGTTCGCCGCAAGCCAAAAAAACAAAGGCCGCGTGAAAACCCAGGTTTTCACGCGGCCTTGGTGTTCATCCCCGATCAGCGGATCGGGGACTCGGCTTACGAGCGCTTGTCTTCCACCGTCCATTTGCCGCCGTCGTAGAACGCCTTCCAGCCGGTCGGCTTGCCTTCCACTTCGGTCTGAACGTACTGCTCCTTGGTCTTGCGACTGTAGCGAATGACCGCCGGACGACCGTCCGGGTCCTTCTGCGGGGCGTCACACAGGAAGTGGTACTTGGGATCGATCTCGTCCTTGTGGGGCAGGATCTCGATCACCAGCGGTGCACGGGTTTCACGGTTTTTCGGGAACTGGCTGGCAGCCAGGAACAGACCGGAAGCACCGTCACGCAGGATGTAGGTGTCGTTGACCTTCTCGCACTTGAGCTCCGGCATCTTCACCGGGTCCATCTTCGGCGGCGCCGCATCACCGCTCTTGAGCAGCTTGCGGGTGTTCTTGCAGGTCGCGTTGGTGCACCCGAAGAACTTGCCGAAACGGCCGGTCTTGAGCTGCATCTCGCTGCCGCATTTATCGCATTCCAGGCTCGGGCCTTCGTAGCCCTTGATGCGGTAGCTGCCTTCCTCGATCTCGTAACCATCGCAATCCGGGTTGTTACCGCAGATGTGCAGCTTGCGCTTCTCGTCCAGCAGGTAGGCGTCCATCGCCGTGCTGCAGATCGGGCAGCGATGCTTGCCGCGCAGTACCAGGGATTCCGATTCACCCTCGTCGTCGGCGGCGATTTCGTCGCCCGGCACCAGGTTGACGGTGGCCTTGCAGCGCTCCTTGGGCGGCAGGCTGTAGCCCGAGCAGCCGAGGAACACGCCGGTGGAGGCGGTACGAATCTGCATCGGCCGGCCGCAGGTCAGGCACGGGATGTCAGTCATCACCGGCTGGTTGGCGCGCATGCCGCCGTCAGGGCTTTCCGCCACTTCGAGCTTTTTCTTGAAGTCGCCGTAGAACTCGTCGAGCACGTTCTTCCAGTCACGCTCGCCCTGGGCCACGTCGTCGAGGTGCTCTTCCATGCTGGCGGTAAAACCGTAGTCCATCAGGTCGGAGAAGCTTTCCGAGAGGCGCTCGGTGACGATGTCGCCCATCTTCTCGGAGTAGAAGCGGCGGTTGTGCAGCGCCACATAACCACGATCCTGGATGGTCGAGATGATCGCCGCATAGGTCGAAGGACGACCGATACCGCGCTTTTCCATTTCCTTGACCAGGCTGGCTTCGGAGTAACGGGCCGGCGGCTTGGTGAAGTGCTGGGTCGGATCGAGCTGGATCAGCTTCATCACCTCGCCCTGGGCCATGTCCGGCAGCACATCGTCGTCGCCCGGCTTGCTCATCTGCGGCAATACCCGGGTGTAACCGTCGAACTTCAGGATACGGCCCTTGGCACGCAGCTCGAAGTCACCAGCGGCGACGCTGACGGTGGTCGACAGGTATTGCGCCGGCAGCATCTGGCAGGCCACGAATTGGCGCCAGATCAGCTCGTAGAGGCGCTCGGCATCACGTTCCATGCCCGACAGCTTGCTCGGGTCGGTATTCACATCCGAAGGACGGATGGCTTCGTGAGCTTCCTGGGCGCCGGCCTTGCTGCTGTAGACGTTGGCGTTTTCCGGCAGGTATTTGGCGCCGAACTCGCCTTCGATATAGGTCCGCGCCATCGCCACGGCATCGGCCGAGAGGTTGGTGGAGTCGGTACGCATATAGGTGATGTAGCCCGCTTCGTACAAGCGCTGGGCCATCATCATGGTTTTCTTCACCCCATAGCCCAGGCGGTTGCTCGCGGCCTGCTGCAGGGTGGAAGTAATGAAAGGGGCCGACGCCTTGCTGCTGGTCGGTTTGTCCTCGCGCTTGGCGATGGTGTAGGCCGACGCCTTGAGCTTCTCCAGGGCCGCCATGGCCTGGGCTTCATTGAGCGGTTTGAACGCCTCGCCCTTCTCCCGCGCGACTTCGAAGCGCACCTTGGCGCCCTTGGCGGTGCCGAGGTCGGCGTGGACTTCCCAGTATTCTTCGGGGTTGAACGCACGGATCTCGCGCTCACGCTCGACCACCAGCTTCACCGCTACCGACTGTACGCGACCGGCGGACAGGCCACGGGCGATCTTCGACCAGAGCAACGGCGAGACCATGTAACCCACGACACGGTCGAGGAAGCGGCGGGCCTGCTGGGCGTTGACGCGATCGATGTCCAGCTCGCCAGGTGCCGAGAAAGCTTCCTGGATGGCTTTCTTGGTGATCTCGTTGAACACCACGCGCTTGTAGCGGCTGTCATCCCCACCGATGGCTTCGCGCAGGTGCCAGGCAATGGCTTCCCCCTCGCGGTCCAAGTCGGTTGCGAGATAGATGGTGTCGGCATCCTTGGCCAGGCGGCGCAGTTCCTCGATCACCTTCTCCTTGCCGGGAAGGATCTCGTAGCGGGCTTTCCAGCCGTGGTCCGGATCGACGCCCATGCGCGAGACCAGTTGCTTGCGCGCCTTCTCCTTCGCCGTCAGCACGGGGGCTTCGCCAACCGCCGCCTTGCCACGCTTGGCAGCAGGCTCTTTGGTGGCACTCGCCGAACCGCTGGTGGGCAGGTCTCGGATATGGCCGATACTCGACTTCACCACGTACTGGGTACCCAAGTACTTGTTGATGGTCTTGGCCTTAGCCGGGGATTCCACAATGACCAGCGATTTGCCCATGGATCAGAAAATTCCTGAATGCTAGAAGTGAGAGGCGGCCTGCGCCTGACGCGGCACCGCTATATATAGTGGCTACAAGGTGAGGTCAAGCGCAGGGTTCTGCGCGACCTCCCCTCAAGGCCTTGAAAAAAGGCTCGGTTCAGCTTGCACCAAAGCAAAGCGCGGGACCTGTTCGCCGTCAACCTCGACCGACTCCAGGAACATGCTCAAGGGACGCACCCAAAAGCCGTAATCGCCATACAGGGCTTGGTAGAACACCAGTTCTTCGTCGGTCTCGGAGTGCCGCGCAACGTTGAAAACACGGTACTGCGGTCCCTTGTAATGCTGATAGAGCCCGGGTTCCAATTTCATGTATCGGCTCCTTACAAATAAAAATAAAAAAATTCGGAAAAACAAAAGCCGGGGCACCAGGCCCCGGCTTCCTTCTACGAGACGCTTAGACGCGTTCGAAGACGGTGGTGATGCCTTGGCCGAGACCAATGCACATGGTGGCCACCCCGAGGGTACCGCCATTCTGCTTCATCACGTTGAGCAAAGTGCCGGAGATCCGCGCACCGGAACAACCGAATGGGTGACCCAAGGCAATGGCGCCGCCGTGCAGGTTAACCTTCTCGTTCATCTTGTCGAGCACTTTCAAATCCTTGAGCACCGGCAGGGCCTGTGCGGCGAAGGCTTCGTTGAGCTCGAAGAAGTCGATATCGGAGATCGCCAGGCCCGCACGCTTGAGGGCTTTCTGGGTCGCCGGTACCGGACCATAGCCCATGATCGCCGGGTCCACACCCGCCACGGCCATGGAACGGATCACCGCCAAAGGCTGGATCCCCAGGTCCTGGGCACGCTGGGCCGACATCACGATCATGCACGAGGCGCCGTCGGTGATCTGCGAGGAAGTCCCCGCCGTCACGGTGCCGCCCTTGGGGTTGAACGCCGGCTTCAAGGCCGCCAGGCTTTCCAGGGTGGTTTCCGGACGAATGGTTTCGTCGTAGTCGAAAACCTTCAGGAAGCCGTTCTCGTCATAACCCTGCATCGGGATGATCTCGTCCTTGAACTTGCCTTCCACGGTGGCCTTGTAGGCCAGTTGGTGGGAACGCACGCCAAAGGCATCCTGCTGCTCGCGGGTGATGCCGTGCATCTTGCCAAGCATTTCCGCGGTCAGGCCCATCATGCCCGAGGCTTTCGCCGCGTACAGCGACATGTGCGGGTTCGGATCGACACCGTGCATCATGCCGACGTGGCCCATATGCTCGACGCCGCCGACGACGAAGACGTCACCGTTGCCAGTCATGATCGCCTGGGCGGCGGTGTGCAGCGCGCTCATGGACGAGCCACACAGGCGGCTGACGGTCTGGCCGGCAGCGGTGTGCGGGATCTGGGTCATCAGCGACGCCATGCGGGCGATGTTCCAGCCCTGCTCCAGGGTCTGGTTCACACAGCCCCAGATCACGTCCTCGACTTCGTTCGGGTCGACCTTGACGTTGCGTTCCAGCAGTTTGCTGATCAGGTGCGCCGACATGTCCTCGGCGCGGGTGTTGCGGTGCATGCCGCCCTTGGAGCGGCCCATCGGAGTACGACCGAAGTCGACAATCACGACGTCTCTAGGATTCAAGCTCATATCGTTCACTCTCGCTCTAGTGTGGGCGCTTAACCGAAGAACCGCTGGCCAGTCTTGGCCATTTCACGCAGCTTCGCGGTCGGGTGGTACAGCGCGCCCAGGTCGGCGTACTGATCGGCCAGGGCAACGAATTCGGCGACACCGATGGAGTCGATGTAGCGCAACGCACCGCCACGGAAGGGAGGGAAACCAATACCGTAGACCAGACCCATGTCGGCTTCGGCGGCGGTTTCGACAATCCCGTCTTCCAGGCAACGCACGGTTTCCAGGCACAGCGGGACCATCAACCAGTTGATGATGTCCTCGTCGGTCACTTCACGCTGCTCGTAGATGATCGGCTTGAGCACTTCCAGCACCGACGAATCAGCGACTTTCTTCTGCTTGCCGCGCTTGTCGGTCTCGTAGGCGTAGAAGCCCTTGCCGTTCTTCTGGCCCAGGCGCTTGGCTTCGTAGAGGGCATCCACCGCCGAACGGCGATCGTCCTTCATACGGTCCGGGAACCCTTCAGCCATTACGTCACGACCGTGGTGGCCAGTGTCGATGCCGACCACGTCCATCAGGTAGGCCGGGCCCATCGGCCAGCCGAACTTCTCCATGATCTTGTCGATACGGACGAAGTCCACACCGGCGCTGACCAGTTTGGCGAAGCCGCCGAAGTACGGGAACAGGATACGGTTGACCAGGAAGCCCGGGCAGTCATTGACCACGATCGGGTTCTTGCCCATTTTCTTGGCGTAGGCCACGGTGGTGGCGACCGCTTCTTCGCTGGACTTCTCGCCACGGATCACTTCCACCAACGGCATCATGTGCACCGGGTTGAAGAAGTGCATGCCGACGAAGTTTTCCGGACGCTTGAGGGCCTTGGCCAGCAGGCTGATGGAAATGGTCGAGGTGTTGGAGGCCAGGATGGCATCTTCCTTGACCTGGGCTTCCACTTCCGCCAATACCGCTTGCTTGACTTTAGGGTTCTCGACGACCGCCTCGACCACCAGGTCGACATGACCGAAGTCACCGTAGGACAGGGTCGGACGAATGCCGTTGAGCACTTCAGCCATCTTCGCCGCGGTCATGCGACCTTTATCAACGCGACCGACCAGCAGTTTCGCGGCTTCCGCCAGACCCTGCTCGATGCCGTGCTCGTTGATGTCCTTCATCAGGATCGGCGTGCCTTTGGACGCCGACTGATAAGCGATACCGCCCCCCATGATACCGGCTCCCAACACGGCGGCCTGTTTCACGTCCTTGGCGATTTCGTCGTAGGCCTTGGCCTTTTTCTTCAATTCCTGGTCGTTCAGGAACAGACCGATCAGGCTTTGCGCAGCCGAGGTCTTGGCCAGTTTCACGAAGCCGGCGGCTTCGATTTCCAGGGCCTTGTCGCGACCGAAGTTGGCGGCTTTCTGGATGGTCTTGATGGCTTCGACCGGGGCCGGGTAGTTCGGACCGGCTTGACCGGCAACAAAACCCTTGGCGGTTTCGAAGGCCATCATCTGCTCGATGGCGTTGAGCTTGAGCTTGTCCAGCTTCGGCTGGCGCTTGGCCTTGTGATCGAGCTCGCCGGAGATGGCGCGCTTGAGCAGTTCCAGAGCGGCTTCCTGGAGTTTTTCCGGAGCGACCACGGCATCGACGGCGCCGACTTTCAGGGCGTCTTCGGCACGGTTCTCTTTACCGGCGGCAATCCACTCGATGGCGTTGTCCGCACCGATCAGGCGCGGCAGACGGACGGTACCGCCAAAGCCCGGGTAGATGCCCAGCTTGACTTCCGGCAGGCCGATCTTGGCGCTGCTGGACATGACGCGGAAGTCCGCGGCCAGGCACATTTCCAGACCGCCGCCCAGGGCGATGCCATTGATCGCGGCGACAGTCGGCACGGCCAGGTCTTCGAAATCGCTGAAAATCTTGTTGGCTTCGAGGTTGGCAGCGACCAACTCGGCATCCGGCAACTTGAAGTTGTCGACAAATTCGGTGATGTCGGCGCCGACGATAAACACGTCCTTGCCGCTGCTGACGATAACGCCCTTGACGGACGCATCAGCCTTGAGGGTGTCCACGGCCTGGCGCAATTCGCCCAGGGTTAGACGGTTGAACTTGTTGACGGACTCACCCTTGAGGTCGAACTTCAGTTCGACGATGCCACTTTCAAGAGCCTTAACCGTGATGGCTTTACCTTCGTAAATCATCAACTGATCTCCACGATATGGAAGCTGAACAGTACACGTCGGACGCGGGCGGATGGTACGGCATGGACGTTACCGTCGATGCTACGCCAAGCCGCCAGGCACACCCGCCAACGCGATAGTCGGGATTCTGTTTGGAGCCGTCTGATCAGACAAACGCTCAATTCATACGCCCGTTTGATTTGGGTGTGGACACCTTCACGGAATTCGCGGCAATTGTCAATTGCGGAAAACGTTGCGAAAAAAACGACTTCCCGGTCATATTCCGGGCGTGAAAGCGCTTGGGTGCCAGGGGTTATGGCCGCCCATTCAGCGATTCAATAGTGTAGCGGCGAGCGGCCGATCCCGCCCTGCGTCAGGCCAGGGCCTTGAGGACCGCCGCAATGGCCGGCAAGGCCTGGGCATCACCACGCTCGCCCCAATAGACGGCGATCATCTGCTTGTCCGCCTCGATCTTGTAGACGTTGTCCGGCAACGTCCGCAAATGCACCAGCAGCTTGTCGTCGGTCAGGGTTTCGCGCCATTGGTTGGCCCAGACTCCGGGGGCGGTTTGCCAGTAGCACCAACAAGGGCTGTCGGCGCGCAAGCGTGGTCGATGATATTGCGCACAGGGGCTCGGCGGCTCATGGGGCAGCCAGTGCGGCCACTCCTGGGGCGCCAGTTGCATGCCCAGGCCGATGCGCCGCGCTTCCATGCGCACGGCCATCATCCCGCTCTGGCGGCGCGAAGGACGCAACCAGGCCAAAGGGCTCAATACCAGCGCAAGGATTGACACCACTATCCATACCGTCATATCTAACTCTCTCGATTCTTGATGAGCGATGGGTTCGCCGCTGAACCAATCCGCTTGAAACCAGCCATACTTAAAGCTAATGCGATCCTCAGGAGTGCCTTTCATGAGCTACGAACACATTCTGGTAGCTGTCGACCTGACAGAAGAATGCGACCCGGTCATCAAGCGCGCACGCGAACTGTCGGTCAGCAGCCAAGCCAAGCTGTCCCTGGTGCATATCGTCGAACCCATGGCCATGGCCTTCGGTGGCGACGTGCCGATGGACCTTTCGCAGTTGCAGCAACAGCAATTCGACCAGGCCAAGGAGCGCCTCGATCGCCTGATCGTCAAGTACCCGGAGGTCTCGCGGGACAATTGCCACCTGACCTACGGCCAGCCGCGCCAGGAAATCCACCACCTGGCCAAGGAACAGCATTGCGACCTGATCGTGGTCGGCAGCCACGGCCGCCACGGTTTGGCGCTACTGCTGGGCTCCACCGCCAATGACGTATTGCACGGCGCGCCCTGCGATGTGCTGGCGGTACACCTGGTCAAACGCCCGACCTGAAGATCGGCGGCGCCAATAAAAAGCCCGGCACCCACGCAAATGGGGCCGGGCTTTTCGTTACCCAGGGATCGCTCAGGCGTCCAGCTCAGCCCAGCGTTCCACCATCACTTCCAGCTCGGCCTGGAGTTTTTCCAGTTTGGCGATGACCGCAGCAGTCTCCGCCGCCGGACGCTGATAGAACCCCGACTCCGCCATTTCGGCTTCAACGGCGGCAATCTGCTGTTCCTTGGCTTCGATCTCGCCCGGCAACGCTTCCAGCTCACGCTGCAATTTGTAGCTGAGCTTTTTCTTCGCCACCGGCTGTTCGACGGCCGTCGCCGGTGCTGGCGTCGCCGCCACTACCGCGGAATTGAGCTCGGCCTTGCCGGACTTGTTCTCGGTCACACCGAGCAAACGCGGCGAACCGCCCTGGCGCAGCCAGTCCTGGTAACCACCGACGTACTCGCGCACCTTGCCCTCGCCTTCGAAGACCAGGGTGCTGGTGACCACGTTGTCGAGGAAGGCCCGGTCGTGGCTGACCATCAGCACGGTGCCGCTGAACGTCAGCAGCACTTCTTCCAGCAACTCGAGGGTTTCCACATCGAGGTCGTTGGTCGGTTCGTCGAGTACCAGCAGGTTGGACGGCTTGCTGAACAGCTTGGCCAGCAGCAGGCGCGCGCGCTCACCACCGGACAGGGCTTTCACCGGGGTACGGGCGCGCTGCGGGCTGAACAGGAAGTCGCCCAGATAACTCAGCACGTGGCGGCTCTGGCCGTCGATGTCGATAAAGTCGCGACCTTCGGCAACGTTGTCGATCACGGTCTTTTCCAGGTCCAGCTGATGGCGCAACTGGTCGAAGTAGGCCACGTCGATCCGCGTCCCCTCTTCCACCGTGCCGCTGGTCGGTTGCAGGCCATTGAGCATCAGCTTGAGCAAGGTGGTCTTGCCGGTACCGTTGGCCCCGAGCAGGCCGATCCGGTCGCCACGTTGCAGGACCATGGAGAAGTCCTTGATCAGGAACGGACCGCCCGGGTGCGCGAAGCTGACGTTTTCCAGCACCATGACCTGCTTGCCGGACTTGTCGGCGGTATCGAGCAGGATGTTCGCCTTGCCGGTGCGCTCGCGACGCTCGCTACGCTCCACGCGCAGGGCTTTCAAGGCGCGCACGCGGCCTTCGTTACGGGTGCGGCGGGCCTTGATGCCCTGGCGGATCCAGACTTCTTCCTGGGCCAGGCGCTTGTCGAACAGCGCGTTGGCGGTTTCCTCGGCGGCCAGCGTGGCTTCCTTGTGCACCAGGAAGCTGGCGTAGTCGCCGTTCCAGTCGATCAGGCCGCCGCGATCCAGTTCGAGGATGCGGGTGGCCAGGTTCTGCAGGAAGGAACGGTCGTGGGTGATAAACAGCACCGCGCCCTGGAAATCCTTCAGGGCTTCTTCCAGCCAGGCGATCGCACCGATGTCCAGGTGGTTGGTCGGTTCGTCGAGCAGCAGCAGGTCCGGTTCCGAAACCAGTGCCTGGGCCAGCAGGACGCGCCGGCGCCAGCCGCCGGACAACTCGGCGAGGGTCTTGTCGGCCGGCAGTTGCAGGCGGCTCAGGGTGCTGTCGACCAGGGTCTGCAAGCGCCAGCCATCGCGGGCTTCGAGGTCGTGCTGGACATGCATGAGCTTGTCCAGGTCGGCATCGGTGACGATGTTCTGGCTCAGGTGGTGGTACTGCGCGAGCAGCTCGCCAACCCCGTCCAGGCCTTCGGCAACCACATCGAACACGGTGCGGTCGTCGGCCAGCGGCAATTCTTGCGGCAACTCGCCGATCTTGAGGCCGGGCGCACGCCAGACGGAGCCGTCATCGGGCTTTTGCACGCCCTTGACCAGCTTCAACATACTGGACTTGCCTGTGCCGTTGCGGCCGATGATGCACACCCGCTCACCACGGGCGATCTGCCACGACACCTTGTCCAACAACGGCATGGCGCCGAAGGCAAGGGACACATCGCTGAATTTGAGCAGGGTCATGAGCTTCTCCAAAAACCGGGCGCGCATTCTACCTGACTTGAGCCAGGAGGCGGCCGGCAATTTTATCGGCACCTCGGTTCAAGATGACAATTGGTATCAAGTTACGTACAGCGGGCCGCAAAACTTTCGCCCGTAGCCGGCAAAAGGCTAAGCTACCCGGCAATCAGCGCCGCATTGACGCGACGCTTGTCAGGTTTTTTTGTTTCGGAATTCCCATGCGCAGCCGTCTTTTCAACTTTTTATCGTGTCTGCTTCTTTCCGCCTGCGCCATCCAAACCGCCCAGGCTGTCGACCTCTCCCAACAACGCCAGTTTTACGATGAAGCCAAGCGCGCCCTCGCCAAGGGTGACTCAGGCCCCTATTTCCGTTACCAGGACGCCCTGCGGGACTACCCGCTGGAGCCCTACCTGGCCTACGACGAGTTGACCGCCCGCCTGAAAACCGCGAGCAATGCCGAGATCGAGCAATTCCTTGCCGAGCACGGCGACCTGCCCCAGGCCAACTGGATGAAACTGCGCTGGTTGCGCTGGCTGGCCGATCGCGGCGACTGGCAGCCCTTCGCCAAGTACTACGACCCCAAGCTGAACTTCACCGAACTGGACTGCCTCAACGGCCAGTACCAGCTCAGCCACAACCTGCGCGCCGAAGGTTATGCCACGGCGGAAAAACTCTGGATGACCGGCAAGACCCAGCCGAGCGCCTGCGACGCCCTGTTCAGCAGTTGGGCCGCTGACGGCCAACTGACCGAACAGAAACGCTGGCAGCGCCTGAAGATGGCGGCCGAGGCGCGCAACTACAGCCTGGCCAACAGCCTCGTCAGCGGCCTGACCACCCTCGCCGCTCAGGGTCGACTGATGATCGACGTGGCCCAGCGGCCGGATCTGCTGAGCCAGACTTCGCGCTTCACCCCGGCGGACGAGGCCATGTCCGACGTGGTCGGCCTCGGCCTGCGCCGTCTGGCCCGCCAGGACCCGGACAAGGCCATGCCGCTGCTCGACACTTATGCCGTGAGCATGCACTTCTCCCGTGACGAAAAGGTTGCGATCGCCCGCGAAATCGGCCTGACCCTGGCACGCAGCTATGACAGCCGCGCACTGGACATCATGACCCAGTACGACCCGGAACTGCGGGACAACACCGTGACCGAATGGCGCCTGCGCCTGCTGTTGCGCCTGGGCCGCTGGGAAGACGCCTACCAGTTGACCCGCCGCCTGCCGCCGGAGCTGGCAACCACCAACCGCTGGCGCTACTGGCAGGCCCGCAGCCTGGAACTGGCACAACCCCAGAACCCGCAGGCGCAGGTGCTGTTCAAGGCCGTCGCCCGCGAACGGGACTTCTACGGTTTCCTCGCCGCCGATCGCTCGCAAACCCCCTATCAGTTGACCAACCGACCACTGGTCCTCAGCCAGCAGTTGATCAACAAGGTCCGCAATACCCCCGGCATACGCCGCGCCCTGGAGCTGCATGACCGCGGCCAGGTGGTCGACGGGCGCCGCGAGTGGTACCACGTCAGCCGCCTGTTCAGCCGTGATGAAATGGTCGCCCAGGCCAAGCTGGCCTATGACCTGAAATGGTATTTCCCGGCCATCCGCACCATCAGCCAGGCGCAATACTGGGATGACCTGGATATCCGCTTCCCCATGGCCCATCGCGACACCCTGGTGCGTGAAGCCAAGATCCGCGGACTGCACTCGAGCTGGGTGTTCGCCATTACCCGCCAGGAAAGCGCCTTCATGGACGACGCCCGTTCAGGCGTGGGAGCCAGCGGGCTGATGCAATTGATGCCGGGGACCGCCAAGGAAACCGCACGCAAGTTCAGCATTCCGCTCGCCTCGCCGCAGCAGGTGCTGGACCCGGACAAGAACGTCCAGCTGGGCGCGGCCTACCTGAGCCAGGTGCACGGCCAGTTCAACGGCAACCGCGTGCTTGCGACGGCGGCCTACAACGCCGGCCCCGGCCGCGTCAGGCAGTGGCTCAAGGGCGCCAATCACCTGGGCTTCGATGTGTGGGTGGAAAGCATTCCGTTCGACGAAACCCGTCAGTACGTGCAGAACGTATTGTCGTATGCGGTGATCTACGGCCAGAAACTCAACGTGCCGCAGCCGTTGGTGGATTGGAACGAACAGTATTTCGACGACCAATAATGGTTTTTTGTAGGTGCCGGCTTGCCGGCGATGGCGTCCGCGAGATCAATGCAAGACTCCAGGGCCTCATCGCCGGCAAGCCGGCCCCCACAGTGACCGCGTTATAAGGTCAAGACGGTGAAATCCTGCTATTCGAGTACGGTCACCGGCATCCCGACTTCCAGAACACCCTGACCATCATTGACCAGGTTCTGTCCGAACATCACGTCGCCATCCTGCTCGCGATAAGTCTTGAGGGTCGTCAACGGCTCGCGGTCGGCGCTGCGCTCCCCGGTCTGCGGGTCGAGGGTGGTCAGGATGCAGCGGGAACAGGGCTTCACCAGCCGAAACTCGACATCGCCGATCCGAATGCGCTTCCAGCCGTCTTCGGCAAAGGCATCGCTGCCCTCGATCACCAGGTTTGGCCGAAAGCGCAGCATCTCCAGCTCACGCCCGACCTTCCGCGACAGGTCATCCAGCGAAGCCTGGCCGATCAGCAGCAGGGGGAAACCATCGGCAAACGCCACCCGATCCTCTTCCTTGCCGTAACCGGCCTCGGTCAGGCGGGCGCGCTCCAACGGCACATGCACCAGGCGAGTCGGCTTGCCGATAAACCCGCTCAGCCAGGCCGCCGCCTCATCGCCGGCATCCGGCACGCGCAAGGTGTCGCTCCAGATGGTCACGCCACGCAAGGTGTCGTCCTTGCCGGGCAAGGCCACGTCCAGCGGCGAATGACCGGGGGCACTCAGGGTCAGGCCCCCGGCGACATTCCACAGGGCCGATAACTGGCTCATCTTGCCTACCGCGCGCTGGGTCAGAAACCGCCCGCTGGCCTCGTCCACCAGCATCCAGCGCCGATCCCCGGCCAGGCCCAGCTCATCCAGTGGACTCTGGCGCAGGGCCTCGCCGCGGGCGGACTTCAACGGATATCGATACAGCGCGCTCAGACGCAACATGTCCAGCTCCCGACAAGTAAAACCGTGATTCTACTGCAGGAGCCGTCGGTCAGGCGTTATCCAGCATCAAGCGCTGGCGCACCACGTCCACCAGCTTGTCCGGCTGGAACTTGGAGAGGAAGTTGTCGCAACCGACCTTCTTCACCATGGCATCGTTGAAGCTACCGGACAACGAGGTGTGCAGGACCACATACAGCCCGCGCAGGCGAGGGTCGTTGCGAATTTCGGTGGTCAGGCGGTAACCGTCCATTTCCGGCATTTCCGCGTCGGTGAAGACCATCAGCAGCTTGTCGGTCATCACCGCACCACCATCCGCCCAGCCCTTGAGCATGTTCAAGGCCTTCAAGCCATCACTGGCGATATGCATTTTCACCCCCAGTTGCCCGAGGGTATCGCGCAACTGGGACAGCGCCACGTTCGAGTCATCGACCAGCAGCACTTCGCGGCCACGGGCCTGCTCCATAACCGGATCTTCGAGCTTTTCACGGGACACCTTGGCGTTGTACGGCACGATCTCGGCCAGGACCTTTTCCACGTCGATGATTTCCACCAACTGGTCGTCCACCTTGCTGATGGCCGTCAGGTAATGCTGGCGACCGGCGCTGGTCGGCGGCGGCAGGATGGCTTCCCAGTTCATGTTGACGATGCGGTCCACGCCACCGACCAGGAACGCCTGCACCGAACGGTTGTACTCGGTGACGATGATAGTGCTGTCAGGCCCCGGCACCAGCGGACGCATGCCGATCGCCTGGGACAGATCTATCACCGGCAACGTCTGGCCACGCAGGTTGACCACACCGCAGACAAACGGATGGCGCTGGGGCATCAAGGTCAACTTGGGCAGTTGCAGTACTTCCTGAACCTTGAACACGTTGATTGCGAACAGCTGGCGCCCCGCCAGGCGAAACATGAGAATTTCCAGCCGGTTCTCACCCACCAGTTGCGTACGTTGATCTACTGTGTCGAGAATGCCGGCCATTAATGACTCCTGGGCTTGCTGCTGAAAGTGACATTGAATAGGTTATCGGCGGAGAACATCGGAGCTTGACCCTCCGACCAAATACCGGTCAAAAGCATTGATGTCACATTAACATCATGCTTTACTCAGTTCACCCCCCCTCCGTCGCCCTGCGCGACCGCAAATTTCAGCTATAGTTCCCCATACTAGGGGAATCCCCTAGTGACAATCAGGCCCAACCTGATATTCGCGATATCCAATAGCCATTAATGTGACGCCATTCTCATTGCATGAATGGAGTCAGGCTTTTGCTTTCGACTGCAGGACCCCGGCCAGACAGCCCGGTGAACACGTTCACTGATCGTGCTCAAGCCCTCTGGACCGCCGCTTCCGCTGAATTTCTGCGAGCCTGCCCGCGGGGCTTTCGGGTGCCCGCCAACCTGCACCTGAGAACAAAATGCAATAGCCGTAATTCGAAACAATCAGAAACAGACTACAGACACACACGGCCTGTCGGCATTAACTTTAAAACCGTTCGCCCCGTGCGACCTTCTATCGCCTGCCTATGCATTCAAGGAGATAAAGCATGCTGAACGGTAAAGAACGGCAAGCCAGCTTGCCGGAGTTCCTCGTCGAGGCCCAGGCCCTGCAAACGAAGATGCAGGAGTGCTGCCAGCACCTGGAACTGATCCGCAACGACAAGGACGCCATTGACTGCCTCCTCGTCTCGTTGCACACCCTGGCCAGTTGCGCGCAAGGCCTGGGCGTACGCTCGATGGCCCGGTTCTCGCGGCAGATCCACGCCCTCCTGAGCCAGCCCCAGGACCCGCTCAACCTGCACGAAGACGCCTTGCTGGCCTTGCGCAACTGCCTGACGCTGCTGGCCTGGCAAGTCGAACTGATCGACCCGCGTACCGGCCAACTGGGCCTGGACGACGAGGAAGAGTCCGAACTGATCACCGCGCTCGCCATCCAGACCGGCCAATACGGCTCCGCGATCACCGGGCCCAAGACCTTCACCCTGATCACCTTTCCTGAACGATCGGTTTGAACCGTTCGCCCTCCTCACGCCTTCGATCCGCCCTCTTCATACCCAAAAACGACAATAACAACTCCCCTCGAACTTTCGGGTTTCAGGTCATGGGTTTTTAATGCAAAAAGAATAACTAGCGTCTACGCGATAAAGCGCCGGAACAGCCTTCGGACTTCAGTTAGAGTAAGCGGGCTTAACAGCACTTCATGGAACAAACGCACGAAAAAAGTTGACCACTTGGACATATATCAGCCGAAAGCGACCACCCCCGGATGGCGTGCTACCATGCCGTTTATTCGCATATGTACTTGTACAGCTTAGTAATTTTACTAACAGATATCAAAATGACATCATTGCGCAAAGTTTCTCACCCTGACACTGTTTCACTCCGAACGCACACATTAAACCGTACCCGTTTTTCAAACTTGGCCTGTCGGTTGTCCTGACGGTCTACCCGTAGCGAACATTCATCGGCTCCATACGCTATGTACGCCAGCCTCAAGTCATTCAAGCCTTGGCTCCCCTCTCGAAAAAATGCCCGCCGGCTGACCGTCGTGCTATGCATCAGTTCGGCCATTGCCAGCCTGCTTGTCTACAGCACTTGCGCCCGCTTCCCGGCAGGATTGTTGATCCTCAACCTGACCGCCCTGGCCGGCGTCTGGCTCCAGCACCGCGACGCCGGCACCTCCATCCAGTTCCAGCCGCAGGAACTGGCCGATCGCCTGCTCCAGGTGCAGGAGAACGAGCGGCATCGCCTCAGCCGTGAATTGCATGATGACATCGGCCAGTTGCTCACCGCGGCCAAGCTCCAGACCCAGTGGTTGCAGCGGCGCTTGCCCGACGACCTGCAAAGTCACTGCGAAACCCTGGGCAATACCCTCGACGAAACCCTGGCCAAGGTTCGCGACGTTTCAGCCATTCTCAATCCCCGCCAGTTGACCAGCCTTGGCCTGGAAGCCAGCCTGCGCGCGCATTTGCTCAAGACCCTGGAAAACACCAGCGTGCTCTGGAGCCTCGAATGCCACCAGCGGCTGACCGGCATCCCCGAGGAGATGGCGGTGACCGCCTTCCGCGTGACCCAGGAAGCCGTCACCAACATGCTGCGCCATGCCCAGGCACGTAACCTGCTGGTGCGCATCAAGCGCCTGCCGGAAGGTTTGTCCCTGCACATCGCCGATGACGGCCAGGGCTTTTCGCCGCAACTCAATCCCGGCGAGGCAGGCCAGCGTGGCATGGCCGGCATGGTCGAGCGTGTCGAACAGGCCGGCGGAACATTGACAGTCACCAGCGGACCCGGCAAAGGTACGCAGATCGAAGCACTGCTGCCCTGGGCACCACGCGCCCTGGAACGCGCCAGCAAGAATAAGGCTCCATGACCTGCACCCTACTTCTGGTGGATGACCACTCACTGATCCGGGCCGGTGTTCGCGCCCTGGTACTGGATATCCCGGGTTACGCCGTGATCGGCGAGGCCAGCGACGGCGCGCAATTGCTCGACGCCGTGGAGCGGCTGAACCCGGACATCATCCTGCTCGACCTGTCCATGCGCGAAACCGGTGGCCTGGATGCCCTGCGCAAGCTCAAGGCGGTGCGCCCCCAGAGCAAGGTGCTGATCCTGTCGATGCACACCGATCCGCAGTTGATCATGCAGGCCCTGGAAATCGGCGCCCACGGCTACCTGCTCAAGGACACCACCGCCACCGAACTGGCCCAGGCCCTCGATGCCCTGCGCAGCAACGAGCGCTACCTGAGCCCGGCCATCGCCCATACGGTGATCAACCAGGCCCTGACCCAGGTCCAGCGCCACCTGCCGGCCGAACGAGCGGTCAATCACAACCTGACCGGGCGCCAGTTGGAGATCCTGCGACTGATCGTGCGCGGCAAGTCGACCCGGGAAATCGCCAATGGCCTGGGCCTGAGCATCAAGACCGTGGAAACCCACCGCTCGCAGATCATGAAGCGGCTGCAGATCTTCGACGTCGCCGGCCTGGTGCTGTTCGCCGTACGTGAGCAGATCATCAGCCTCGATGACTGAGCAGCGGCGAACCCTCCGGCAAGTGCACCCGCAGGGCCGCCGGACGGACCTCGAAGCGCAGGCTGTCACTGAGCAGGGGCTCACCGTCGAGATTGAGGTACAGCCCCTCTGACACCTTGATTTCGACCCAGGGCAGGCGAGCCCGGACAAACAGGTTGTCCAGCCCCCAGCCACCGGTCATCAACTCGCGCAAGGTCCCGATCATCTCCTGGGGAGCCGGCAGGATGCTGATATCGAGCAAACCATCGTCGACCAGCGCCTCGGGACACAGTGGGTGTCCGCCTCCCGCCTGACGGCCGTTGCCGATGCCCAACGCCAGCAGATCGCCCTTCCAGTGGAAATCCGGCCCCTGCAACTCGCCATAGGCGGCATGCAGCTCACTGAAACGACTAAGACCGGTGAACAGGTAGGCAGCACCGCCCAGCAGCTTCTTCAGGTCCTCCGAGGTATTGGCGGTGACCAGGCTGCCAAAGCCGCCGGTGGCCATGTTGAGGAACATCTGCTCGCCGACGCCACCGAGGTCGATCGCCCGCGCCGGGACCTCCAGCAGCGCCAGGGCCTTGGCCGGCTCCAGCGGCACGCCGGCCGAGCGGGCAAAGTCATTGGCGGTCCCCAGCGGCAGCAACACCAGGCTGGCATCCACATCGGCATTGGCCAGGGCCTCGGCGATATCACGCAAGGTGCCGTCACCACCGCCGGCAATCACCTGCCGATAACCCAGCGCCAGCGCTTCACCGACCAGGCGCCGTGCGTCGCCGGCCTCCCAGGTCAGGCGTACCGCCAGGTCCCAGCCCTCGGCCCGCTTCCCCTCGACGGCAGCCCGCACAGCCTCGTTGAGGGCTTGTTTGCCATGCAGAATCAACAATGCCTTGCGCTCGTTCATGAGCAACCGCTCCCTTCAAAATGGGCTTGAAAGATGTTGACCGCAAGGGAAGCAAAAAAACCCCTTGGTCCGTAGAATTTATCTGCCTTCCGTGTAGTCATAATACGAAAGAATTAGTCGGATTTTTTTTACAACAAATTATCATTCGGTTAGCAAGCTGCTGTTTCATAGGCTTTACTCAAGCCCATGCCAGCAGACCAGAGAGGACGCATGAAGCGGCATACGGTTAAAAGTCGGAAAACGACACGCCAAAAGATTCACTTGGTTTAAAACTGTTCAACCCACAATATGACCGGCCTCCACGGATGGAATTAGCGTAAAAAGCCCAGGCTTTTCAACAAAAACAACTGCCACGATGTTTCGTAATTGCCATTTCGTGATGGTATGACGGGAGGGGTTTATGCGCCTGCAGCCGGTTGACAGCCTATTCCTGACCCGACCTAGTATGGTCGAGTACTTCCTGTTCGGCATCCGCCTGGTCCACGGCCTGACCGCGATGCTGCCCGGCCTGATGCTGCTGGTGTACCTGGGCGAGCAAGACCCCACAGTCATCAAGAGCTATCTCACCCTGCTGCTGTTCTTCGGTTTCATCAGCGTGCTGATCTTCCAGGCACTTGGGGTATATGCAGAGACCATCTTCAGCAACCTGCTGCGTTTCCAGCTCACACTCTTCGCCTGGTCATCGGCGTTCTGCCTGCTGCTGTTCATGCACCATGGCTTGTCACTGTTCAACTTCCTGACCAATACCGAATTGTTTGTCTGGTTTATTTCAAGTCTGGTACTTTTCGGTATAGAGCGCCTGGTCCTGCTGACACTGTTCCAGCAACTGATGCAACGGGGTTTTTTCCTGCAGCACGCGGTCATCCTCGGCGCCACCGAAAACGGCCAGCGCCTGGCCGAATACCTGGCCCAACATCAGGACATCCGTTCCGGTGTCATCGGTTTTATCGACGACCGCATCGGCCGCCTGCCCAAGACCCTGGTCAACCTGCCGCTGCTGGGCAACTCCAGCGACCTGGAACGCCTGATCCGCGAAGAAAAAGTCACCCAGGTCCTGGTCGCCCTGCCCTGGTCGGCGGAAAACCGCATGGACTACATCATCCGCGAGCTGCGCCGCCTGCCGGTCAACGTGCTGCTGGTGCCGGACATGGTTGCCTTCCGGCATGCCCACAACCGCATCACCGAAGTCGCCAACCTGCCGATGTTCAACGCCTCGGAAGTGCCCCTGCGCGGCTGGTCACCGATGTTCAAGCGCCTGGAAGACATGGTCCTGTCGAGCCTCGCGCTGATCCTCTTGTCGCCGATCATGCTGCTGACGGCCCTCGCGATCAAAATCGACTCGCCGGGCCCGGTGCTGTTCCGCCAGAAGCGCTACGGCTACAACAACCGCCTGATCGAAGTCTTCAAGTTCCGCTCGATGCACCAGCACCAGAGCGATGCCAACGCCGAAACACAAACCACTCGCGGCGATCCACGGATCACCCGGGTCGGACGTTTTATCCGCAAGACCAGCCTCGATGAGCTGCCGCAACTGTTCAATGTCTTCATCGGCAGCATGTCGATGGTCGGCCCGCGCCCCCACGCCACGGCCACCAAGGCGGCAGGCATCCTGTTCGAGGAAGCGGTCAAGGAGTACACCTCGCGTCACCGGGTCAAGCCAGGCATCACCGGACTCGCCCAGATCAATGGCTACCGTGGCGAAACCGACACACTGGAAAAAATCGAAAAACGTGTCGAGTTCGATCTGGAGTACATCGAAAACTGGTCGATCTGGTTCGACCTCTACATCCTGTTCCGCACTGTCCCGGCAGTGCTCATGACCCGCGAGGCCTTCTGAGATGGGCGCACTCATTCCCTGCATCATCGCCGGTGGCGCCGGCACCCGTCTGTGGCCGGTCTCCCGCGAGGCCATGCCGAAACCCTTCATGCGCCTGCCCGATGGCGAAAGCCTGTTGCAGAAGACCTTCCGCCGGGCCGCCGGACTGGCCGATGTGCGGCGGGTCCTGACGGTGACCAACCGCGAGGTGTTCTTCCGCACGCTGGATGACTACCGCCTGTTGAACCAGGGCGACGCGGCACTGGATTTCATCCTCGAACCCTTTGGCCGCAATACCGCCCCGGCCATCGCCGCCGCGGCCTTGCATGTGGCCAGACTCTACGGCGACGACGCGCAACTGCTGGTGTTGCCGGCCGATCACCTGATCAAGGACCTGGACGCCTTCGCCAGGGCGGTCGGCAGTGCTCGACTCCTGGCCGAGCAAGGCTGGCTGGTGACCTTCGGCCTGGTGCCGACCCAACCCGAGACCGGCTTCGGCTATATCGAGAAAGGCCAGGCCCTGGGCGACGAGGCGTTCCAGGTCGCGCGCTTCGTCGAGAAACCCGATGCGAAGACGGCGCAGCAATACCTCGATGGCGGCCGGCACCTGTGGAACGCCGGCATGTTCTGCCTGCGGGCCGACGCCGTGCTGCGCGAACTGCGCGAACACGCCCCGGATGTCCTCGACGCCATGACCGAGTGCCTGGCCCTGAGTCACAGCCGCGAAGGCAGCCAGGAACTTCAACTGGAACTGGATGGCAAGAGCCTGGCCCGGGCGCCGGACATTTCCATCGACTACGCGCTGATGGAGCGCTCGCGCAAAGTCGCGGTGGTGCCCTGCCAGCTCGGCTGGAGCGATATCGGCTCGTGGCAGGCGGTGCGTGAACTGACACCGGCCGATGCCCAGGGTAACCAGTGCAACGGCGAGACCGTGCTGCATGACGTCAGCAACTGCTACATCGATTCGCCCAAGCGCCTGGTGGGCGGTGTCGGGCTCAATGACCTGATCATCATCGACACCCCGGATGCCCTGCTGATCGCCGACGGCAAGCGCAGCCAGGACGTCAAGCTGATCGCCCAGGAACTCAAGCGCCAGGGCCACGACGCCTACCGCCTGCACCGGACCGTGACCCGTCCATGGGGCACCTACACCGTGCTCGAGGAAGGCAAGCGCTTCAAGATCAAGCGCATCGTGGTCAAGCCCAACGCCTCGCTGTCGCTGCAGATGCACCACCACCGCAGCGAACACTGGATCGTGGTCAGCGGCATGGCGCGGGTTACCAACGGCGACAACGAATTCATGCTCGATACCAATGAGTCGACCTTTATCAAGCCGGGCAAACAACACCGGCTGGTCAACCCGGGGGTGATCGACCTGGTGATGATCGAAGTGCAGAGCGGCGAATACCTCGGCGAAGACGACATCGTGCGTTTCACCGACATTTATGGACGGGTTCCCGTCGAAACCAGCAAGACCTGAAACACCTGAAACACCTGAAACACCTGAAACAGTAGGAGCGCCCGCATGCACGGACCCCAGGTCCGTCAGGGGGGGTAACCATGCATAAAGGGAAGACTGATCAATGAACAAACTCCTGCTGATCCTCAGTGTTTTATTAATCAGCGCGTGCAGCATTCCGGCCAAGGTGGCATTGCCCGATAGCGACGTCCTGCGCGAAGGTCACAAGGCCGGCGACTCCCTGGCCGGCAAGCCGCTGCCGGACCAGCGCATCCGTGCCGGCGACACCTTGCGGATCGTGCGCAATACCGGCGAAGCGCCGTCCATTTCAGCCTTTACCGCCAACTCGATCTACGAACTGACGCTGTTCATCGTGATGAACGACGGCAGCTTTTCCTACCCCTACGTCGGCAACGTCAAGGCCGCCGGCCTGACGCCGCAACAGCTGACCCTGTTCCTCGAAGACAAGCTGAAGAACGTCTACCAGGATTCGGCCCTGACGGTGAATATCTCCCAGGCACCGAGCAACACCGTGTTCGTCGGTGGCTCGGTGCGTAACCCGGCCAGCCTGCCGGTGACCACCGTCACCACCCTGGAACAAGCGCTGATCGGTGCCGGCGGCCTGCTGCCGGTGGGCGACAGCCGCAATATCGCCCTGCTGCGCCAGGACGACGACGGCCGCTACAAGACCTACTTCTTCGACTATCGCGACACCATGCTCGCCGGCGCCAGCAACCGTGCGCCGGTGCTGCTGCAACGCGGCGACGTGGTGTTCGTGCCCAAGTCCCATGTGGGTAACGGCATCGAGTGGGTCGACCTGTATCTGAACCAATTGATTCCGTTCCAGAAATCGATCGGCATCGGCGCGAACTACAACTTGAACAACTCCACCAGCACTGGCAACTGATCGTTAAGGACAACAGACATGATCAATATCCGCTCCTTCCGCGATTTGTTGCGCCTATTCTTCATCTTCAAGCGCGAAGTGAAAATCACCGTGCTGGTCACCTTCGTGGTCATCCTGCTGGGTGCCTTCCTGTTGCCCAACCGCTACGAGTCCACGGCCCTGCTGCTGGTCAAGCCGGGGCGGGATACCAGCACCTTGCCGATCGAGATTTCCGATCGCCAGGCGACCATCATCCCCAGCGCCCAGCGCGACCCGATCATCGATGAGGAACGCATCCTCACCGGACGCCCGATCGCCCGGCTGGTGGCTGAGCAATACCTCGACGAGCTGTCTCGGGTACCGCCCCAGGAAGGCTTTATCGCCACCCTCAAGACCCTGGTCAAGAGCACGGTCCAGGGCCTGCTGGAGGTCGGCCGTGGCCTGCTGCAACTGCTCGGCCTGGTGGAGAAGCAGACACCGGTCGAACGCCTCACCGACCAGTTGACGAAGAACTTCAGCGTGACCCACGCCGCGGGCTCCTCGGTGATGGAAATCAGCTTTACCTGGAACGATCCGCAGGTGGCCCAGACCATCGTCAAGAGCTGGATCGAGCAGTATGAACAGGAACGCACCCGTACCCTCGGGCGCAAGAGCCTGTACACCTTCTACGAAGGCGAAAGCACCGCGACCACCAAACGCATCCTCGACTACAAGAAGCAGATCGAAGCCCACCTCAACGAACTGGGGGCGGTGAGCATCGGCGAGCGCCTGAACGATATCTCGCGCAACCTCAACAACCTGCGTGGCGAGCACCTGAACACCACCCGCGCGGTGGCCTCGACCAAGAGCGGGCTGGATCGGATCAAATCCCAGCTCGACAGCATGAAGAAAGAAATCAGTATCGGTCGGCAGATGAGCATCAACCCGGACCGCCAGGACCTGCAACAGCGGATCAATGCCAAGCAGATCGAGCGCCAGGAAATGCTCCGCACCTTCAAGGAAGGCGCACCGCCAGTGAAGGCCATGGACAAGGCGATTGCCAACCTGGAAGACCTGCTCAAGTCGCAGAACGCGGTGGTGCAGCGCACGGATAACCTGGCGCCGAATCCGGTCTACACCCGCCTGCAGAACAGCTTCGCCGACCAGCAGGCCAGCCTCAGCCGTCTGCAGACCCAGGCCAGCCAGCAAGAAACCCAGCTCAACCAGTTGGAGCAGGACCGCCGTCAGGCCCTGGCCCTGGAGCCGGAAATGGCCCGCCTGCAACGTGAACTCGATGCCGCGGAAAAGAACTTCGCCCTGTACAGCACCAGCACCGAGAAAGCGCGGATCGACCGTGAACTGGACAAGAGCCAGATCAGCAACATCGCGGTGATCGAACAAGCCACCCTCAACGAAAGCCGGGTCTTCCCGAAAAGCCTGACCATGCTGTTGCTGGCGATTCCGCTGAGCCTGGGGGTCGGCCTGCTGGCCCTGTATTTCTTCTATCTGCTGGACCAGCGCATCCATGACGGCGACAAGATCGAGTCACGCTTCGGCGTCAAGATCTGGACCAGCCTGCAAGACATCAGCAACGGCAGCCTCCAGCGCCGCACCGCGTTCACCGCCAGCATGTACCGGCTCTATGGGGTCTTGCCACTGGAGCAGGTCGCCGAACAGGGCCTGGCCATCGGCCTGACCTCGGCCCGGCGTGGCGAGGGGGTCAGTTTTGTCATCGAGCACCTGGCCAACCTGCTGCAGGAGCGCGGTCATCGGGTCCGCGTCGACAACCACGGCCCGGCGCACCCAGGGGAAATCCTGCTGCTCAATGCCAGCGCCTTCTTCTCCAACCAGGAAGCCTTCGTGACCCTGCGCCAGGCCGACCTGATCGCGTTGATCATCGAAGCGGAAAGCACCACCGTACCGATCCTGGAAAATGCCCTGTCGACACTCAATACCGCGTTCAAGCGCGTCGACGGCATCATCCTCAATCGGCGGCGCTTCGAGATCCCCGACCGCGTACTCAATACCTTGGCTCGTATCCGGAGCCATGCCTGATGCATATCGCCCTGATAGCGCCCCTGCCACCGGAACAGAATGGCATCGCCGACTACGCTGGGCACCTGAAGACGGCACTGGAAAACCTCGGGGTGCGTGTCAGCACGCCCCTCGCGGGACTGGGCAACGACCCGCAACGGGCCAGGGAGCTTGTCGCGCAAGCGTCGTGGGAAGGCATCGATCTGGTCCACGCCGAAATCGGTGGCGGGCGCCTGGCCGAGTTCCACGCGTTGAAGGCCCTGCGCGAACGCTTCCCGAGGCTACCGCTGACCGCCACCCTGCATGACCCCGAACGCCTGGTCTGGCGCCGCGAGCGCTTGCCCTGGCCGCTCTCGCTGGTGGCACGGCTGCCGTCACCGCTGCCACAGATGGCCACGGTGCTGGCCGATCCGCTGTGCCTGTACGAAGAGCGGCAACTGGCCCGCAGCCTGACCCGCCTGGTGACACTCACCCATTCGGGCGGCCATTGCCTGCGCCAGCGCATGGGGTTGCGCAACGAACAGATGGCGGTGATTCCCCACGGCAACCTGGCCATCGCGACAAAGCCCCTGCCCGCGCTGGAGCCGCTGCGGCTGCTGTATTTCGGCTTCATCTACCGGGGCAAGGGCATCGAAGACCTGCTCGACGCCCTGGCTCTCACCTTCACCCGGCAACCGGGGTTGCGTACCCGCGTGCGCCTGACCCTGGCCGGGGGCAGTGAGCCGGAGATGGCCTTCGGCCCCTCAGGCAGCTACCTCGATCAACTGCGCCAGCATATCCAGAACCTCGGCCTGCAAGACAGCATCGACTGGCAACTGGACCTGCCGGCCGCGGATATCCCCACGGTGATCCAGGCCCACCATGTGATGGTGCTGCCGTACCGCGAGTCGAGCAAACTCAAACTGCTGGGCAGCCTGCGTGGTACCAGCGGCGCGCTGTCCTGGGCCGTCGCCTGCGGGCGCGGCGCCATCACCTCGGATGCGCGCTCGTTTGCCGAGGAAGTGGCCCATGGCAATGGAGTGATTTTCCCCCAGGGCAATGTCACGGCCCTGGCGGCGGAACTGAGCCGCCTGTGTGCCACACCGGAACTGGCAATCAGCTGGGCCGGACAGGCCAGCGTGGTCGGCCAGCAGCGGGTCTGGAGCCACACCGCCGAGCGCTTCCTGCAACTGTTCCAAGCGGCCTGCGGAGGACATGAAGATGTGGCGTAAAGTCTTTTTGTGGCTGCCGGCCCTGTTGCTGATGGTGGTCGCCGTCAGCCTGATCCCCTGGAGCCCCAACGTCGCCGCCCAGACCACGCTCAAGGCGCCCCGCGCGGTGGAGTGGAAAAACTTTCTCGGGGTCAACGCACAGTTCCAGTATTTCGATCCGGACAACTACCAGAAGCAGATGACGCAGCTCGACGCGCTGGGCTTGAACTGGATACGCCTGACCCTGCATTGGTTCATCCTCGAACCCGAACAGGGGGCTTTCCAGTTCAGCGAACTCGATGCAGCCATGGCGGCGATGAAAAGCCATGGCTACAACACCGTCGCCTACCTGGTCGGCTCGCCGCCGTTCGCCAGCAGCGCCCCGGCCGGCACCCCGAGCAGCGACCAGTACCCGCCGACTGACTTCAAGCTGTTCGCCTCGCGCATGGTCAGCCTGGCCCAGCGGTACCCACAGGTGAGCACCTGGCAGGTGTGGAACGAACCGAACATCATCTGGCGGCCCAAGGAAGACCCCGTGGCCTACTACCAGATGCTGACCACTACCGCCGATGCCATCCGCACCCAGGTGCCGGGCAAAGCCATCGCTACCGCCGGCGTCGCTTACTTCGGCCAGATGCACAGCACTTCCGGGCTGATGCTCGATGCCCTGCTGACCCAGGGCCTGGCCAGCCAGAACATCATCGCCGCCTATCACCCCTATACCCAGTTTCCGGAAGGCGACAACGCTGCGGCCCAGGACTTCCTGACCAGGGGCAACGCCATGAACAGCGATCTGCACGGCAAGGGTGTCACCCAGGTCTGGGCCACCGAATGGGGCTGGTCGAGCTATGCCGGGCCCAAGGAAATGCAGGCCCTGATCGGCGTCGACGGACAGGCCGACTACACCCTGCGGCGCCTGGCCCTGATGAGCGCCATGGACTACCAGCGGATTTTCCTGTTCAACCTCAGCGACCTGGATGATCGGGCCACCCCACGCGACCAGTTTTACGGCCTGCTCGACCTCAACGGCGAGCCGAAGCCGGTGTATAACGCCCTGAAGAACTTCCTCACGGTCACCGGCCCGGCCCTCCAGCCGGCTGATGCCCCGGCGTCGAACAATGCACCCGCCGACCTCTACAACATCACCTGGACCCGCAACGACGGCGCCCATGTCTGGATGTTCTGGAGCGCCAGCGGCCAGAGCCTGCAATTGCCCGGCGTGACCCGGGCGACGCTGTTCGACCCGCTGAGCGGTACCCAGACAAATCTGAGCGACAGCACAGCCATTACCGTGCCGCTGAAAACCAGCCTGCAGCTATTGGTGTGGACGCCATGAAAATCCTCTGGACCCTGCCCTACCTGCCCTGGCCCACCACCAGTGGCGGCAAGACCCGGCAATTTCACTTGCTGCGCAGCCTGGCGGCACGCGGGCATCGGATTACCCTGCTGGTGCAATCGAAAACCGACGTCGACGAGGCCACCCGCCACGCCCTCGCGCCGATTGTCGAGCGGCTGATCGTGGTGCCGCGACGGTCGTTGCGCAGCCTGAAAACCCTGCTCGGCGTGCTGCTCGCGCCCTATCCGATGCTGGCCACGATCAACGGCCTGGCGCCGCAGTTGCAGGCACAGTTGCGCACCTTGCTGGAAGAAGACTGGGACGTGATCCAGATCGAGCACAGCTACAGTTTCCAGCCTTTCGAACAACCGCTGCTCGACGCCGGCAAGCCCTTCATTCTTACCGAGCACAATGTCGAATCAGCCCTCGGCGCCGCCAGTTATGACCGCCTGCCGGGCTGGATGAAACCCTTCACGCAGTATGACCAGCGGCGCTACCGGCGTTGGGAAAGCCGGGTGTTTCGCCAGGCCGCCGAACTGGTCGCCGTGACCCGCGAGGACGCCATGGTATTGCGCCAGCAGACCGGCAAGCCGGTGGCGGTAGTCGTCAACGGTGTCGACACCGACCTCTATGCCGGTGTCCAGCCCGACCTCCACGCCCGGCGCCTGCTGTTTATCGGCAACTACGAATACAGTCCGAACCTGGACGCCGTCGAATGGGCCCTGGAGGAAATTCTCCCGGCCCTCTGGCAGCTCAATCCGGGAGTACGTTTCGCCATTGCCGGATTCGGCTTGCCGCAGGCCTGGCGTACGCGCTGGACCGATCCGCGAATCGAATGGCAAGGTTTCGTCCCCGACCTGCGCACCCTGCAAAGCAAAGCCTCGGTGTTCTTCGCACCACTGCGCCAGGGAGGCGGGTCCAAGCTCAAGGTGCTCGAAGCCATGGCCGCCGGCCTGCCGGTGGTCACCACCGGCCAGGGCGTGTCGGGGCTGCGGATCGAAAACGGCCAGCACTATCTGGGCAGCGAAGACCCGCAAGCCCTCGCCCGGATGCTCGCCGAACTCCTCGAACATCCGTCGCGCCTGCACCAGATCGCCGAAGCCGGCCGAGCCTACGTCAAGGCCGAGCACGATTGGTCCGTGGCCGCCGCACAACTGGAAGCGGTCTATAACCGCCTCCCCCACCTCAAGGAAGCAGAATCCGTATGCGCATAGGTCTGGATTATCGCCCGGCAGCGGGTTACACCCACAGCGGCATCGGCCGTCAGAACCTGGCCCTGGAACAGGCCCTGCGCGCCCATCCCGAGGTGAGCCTGCAACTGTTCGGGGTGGCCCCGGAGGATCACCCGATCCGTCGTCGCGTCCACTGTCCAAAGTGGGGCTCGCCCCTGTTCGGCGTACACCGCCTGCCGATACGCCTGCGTTTCGAGGCCGGCTTCCTGCCCGGTGCGTTACGCGAAGCCGGAATCGAGGTCTACCTCTGCAACTTCAACATGGGCCTGCCACCAGGACGCAAGCCCGCCGGCATGCGCTATGTGCTGCAACTGCACGACCTGTTCCAGCTGACCCTGCAAAACAGCCACGGCTCGAAACTCAAGGAGCGCGTCTACCGCGCCACCGACCGCCTCTCCATCGGCCACTCGGTGAAGGTCGCCGACCGGATCTGGACACCGTCGCAATACACCGCCGACGAACTGGTCAAGTTGTTTCCCGAGGCCCGCGACAAAGTCCGCGTATTGCCCAACCTGGTCACCGGCTTCGTCGGTGAAGCCGCCGACATCAGCGACCTGCAACTGCCCGAGCACTACTGGCTGGCCGTCGGCACCCGTGAACCGCGCAAGAACATTCCCTGGTTCGTCAGCGCCTGGCAGGCCGCCCGCCAGCAATCGCCACAGGTGCCGGAACTGGTGCTGATCGGTGCCCCCGAGGACCTGCCCGCGTCGCTGCAACATCTGCCGGGCCTGCATTACCTGACCGGCCTCAGCGATGCCCAACTGCACGGGGTGTACCAACAAGCCGAGCGTTTGTGGCAACCGTCCTATGCCGAAGGTTTCGGCCTGCCGGTGATCGAAGCCCTCAGCGTCGGCACTCCGGTGGCCGTCGCCAGCGGCTCGGCGCTGGACGAAATCACCCCACCGCACAGCCCGCGCTTCTCACCCACCGACGGTCCGGCCCTCAGCGCGCTGATGATCGGCCTGGCCGATGCCCCCGCCGAAGATCCCGAGACACTCCGGGCCTGGGCTGCGGGTTACGGCAACGCGGCCTACCAGGAGCGCTTCAACCACCTGCTCGAGGAGCTGAAATAATGCCCCTGGCGTTGCCCATCGCCCTGTTGTCCGGGTTGCTCTTCGGCATCCTCGCCTGGCTGCTGCCGCCGTTCAAGGTGGCGGTCGTGCTGGTCGCCATCGGCGGTGTGGTGACCATCATCCGCCACCCGCTCTGGGGGCTGCTGCTGTTCAGCGTGCTCGCCACCTTCCTGCCCTACTCGACGGTGCAGGTCGGCCTGCGCACCACGGTGTCCGAGGCGCTGATCCTGCTGGTCTGGGGCAGCGTGCTGGTGCAAGGCCTGTTCAACAACCTGCCGCAAAAACCGCCCCTCTTGCGCACTGAGCGCTGGCTGCTGGTCTTGATGTTGTTCAGTACCTTTCCATTTATCGTCGGTCAGTTGACGATCAGCGCCGAAGGCAACGGCCCGGTGAACTGGGTACGCTGGCTGCTCAACCTGTCGGTACTGTTCCTGGTGCCCCGCCTGCTCGACCAGCAAAAGTCCCGCGAACAGGTGGTCACCGGCCTGCTCCTCGGGACCCTGATGCTGTTGCTGCTGTCGATCCCGGTATTCCTCAAGAACGGCAGCGCCACCGGCATGACTCCGATCCTTGCCGCGCTCGGCTATGGCGGCGTCGAGGTGCTCGGTGACAGTCTGTCGGCGATGTCCAATCGCATGGGCTCGCCCTGGATGCACCCCAACGCCCTGGGCGGCGCCATGGCCCTGCTGCTGCCGCTGGCATTCTGCTACGGCCTGGCCCGCCAAGGCTGGCGGCGCACGCTGGGCCTGGCGGTGGCGAGTCTGGGGGTGATAGGCCTGCTGCTCTCGGGCTCACGCGGGGCACTGGTCAGTCTGCTGGTCGTCCTGCTCTGGATGGCCCGCAAACGCGTGCCCTACGCCGGTCAAGTGATCCTCGCCGGCCTGGCGCTCGGCAGCTTGCTGCTGATGTTCTACCCGCCCTTGCAGGATCGTCTGCTGGGGCTATTCTCCAGCAACGATGCCAGTACCAGCGTGCGTTTCGACGAGTACTCGCACTTCCCCGAGGCCGTGGCCATGTTCCCCTTCGGCATCGGTTTCAAGGTCGAGCCACCCGTGCCCGGCACCGGCCTGTGGGGTATCTCCAACCTGTGGCTGAACTTCATCTACAAACTCGGCGTGCCGGGTCTGGTACTGTTTGCCGCGGTGATCTGGAGTTGGTGGAGCGACACCCGCTCTTCCTTGTCCACCCTCAAGCTGAACGAAGATAACGCGATCTGGCTCGGCACCACCTACGGCCTTTTGGCGGCGCTGGTCAGCGGCTTCTTCGACCACTATTTCAGCTTTACCAATGTGCTGGTCGCCCTGTTCTGGCTATTGCTGGGCCTGAACCTGCACGAAACACGGCGCCTCAAGCTCAAGGCCACCCCTCTGCCAGGAATCCGCCCATGAAACACCGCATGTTCCACTCGCTGAACCTGAGGCAGGCCCTGCCCGAATACGCCGAGAAGATGGGCGTCGGGCTGGAGGAGCTGGAGAGCAGCTACCAGTGGATGCTGGAAAACGACGTCTGTTTCGAACAGCCGCTCAAGGGCAATCTGCTGTGTTTCATCAGCTACCTGAACATCGAACCGCGAATCGAACCGCCCCTGGCCCGGCGTTTCTATGCCCTGCTCGGCCGCGAGGTCAAAGGCGCGCTGATCCCGCTGTACGGGATCAACTGGCCGACCCTGCGCGACCGCATGCTGCGCTGGTGGGAACTGGCCTACAACATGATCATCTGCAAGATCCCCAGCCATACGCTGCGACTGTTCTGGCTGCGTGCGGGCGGGGCGAAGATCGGCAAGGGCTCGACGGTCTGGCGCAACACCGAAGTGCTGGGGGTGGACAGCCTGCGCATCGGCAACGACAGCACCGTGGCCTGGCATTGCCAGTTGGATGCCCGTGGCGGCCTGATCATCGGCGACCATGTGACCATCGCCTCCCACGTGCTGATCATTGCTGGCGGCCATGATGTCCAGGCCCCGGAGTTCTGGGCCGTCGGCGGGCCGATCTATATCCGCGACTACGCCTGGATTGCCAGTCGCGCCCTGCTCTCGTTCGGCGCCGATATCGGTGAAGGCGCGGTGGTCGGCGGCCAGTGCGTGGTCTCCAAGCCGGTGCCGGCCTACGCCATCGTCGGCGGGCCGGATGCGGCGATCAAGGGCGAGCGTTGCCGTGGCCTGAACTACAAGGTGGGCGGCAAAGGCCTGTTCACTTTGTTCCATTGAGCCCCGGGCATGCCTGACTCGAAACTGCTCGGCTCGAAACTGCTCGGCTCGACCCTGTGGCTGACCCTGGCGACCCTCACGGGCCTCGTCGCCGGGTTCGCCCGCGAGTGGCTGCTGGTCGCCGCCTGGGGCGCCGGCGGGCGCAGCGACAGTTTCCTGGTGGCGCTGTTCCTGCCCGACGCCTTGCGCATGGCCCTGGCGGCCGGCCTGCTCAGCGCCGCCGCACTGCCCCTCTACCAACAACGCACGGCCACCGAACAAACCGCCTGGCTCGGCGCGATGGTGCCCCGGCTGCTGCTCTGCGGCCTGCTGCTGGCGCTGGTGCTGAGCGCAGGTTCGCCGCTGTGGGTCCGGCTGATCGGCCCGGGACTCGACAGCCAGGGCTACGCACTGGCCGGGGCCAGCCTGCACTGGCTGGCCTGGTGTGTTCCCGGTGTCATCCTGCATGCCTTGTTCTGCATTCCCTTGCAGGCCCGTTCACGCTTTGTCCTGGCCGGGCTCGGCTCGCTGCTGTTCAACCTGCCGCCGGTGTTGTACCTGGCCATCCTGCGCCAGGCCGCCACCCCGACCGGCCTGGCCAGCGCCTGTGTGCTGGGCAGCCTGTTGATGCCGACGCTGCTGTTGCCGGCCATGTACCGCAGCGGCTGGAAACCCTGGCATTTCGGCCACGCACCCGGCGCCGTGAAAGAACTGCTGCAACGCATCGGCCCGCTGCTCAGCAGCAACCTGGCCAGCCAGGGCCTGGCCTTGCTCGAACGGATGGTCGCGTCGTTGCTCGGCGAAGGCGCCGTAACCTGGATCAACCTGGCGCGCAAACTGATCAACCTGCCGCTGATCGCGCTGATGAGCCTGAACCAGGTGCTCCTCAGTCTGATGAGCGGCAGCCAGGGCAGCGAACGCCTGGGCCTGCTGCGCAAAGGCCTGGCCAGCGCCAGCCTGCTGACCCTGCCCGCCGTGGTCGGGCTGATCGGTGCCGCCGGGGCGCTGGTCAGCCTGCTGCTGCCCCACCAGGCCGCCGACAGCCCGCTGCCGGAACTGCTGGCCTGGTTTTCGATCCCCCTGGTCTTCGGTGCCTGGAACGCCCTGCTCGCCCGCTACGCCTACGCCGCCGGCGACACCCGCCTGCCACTCACCTGTGAACTCACCGGCAGCCTGCTCAATGCCCTGCTGCTGGCCGTGCTGCCGCATTTCCTCGGGTTGATCGGCATCGCCCTGGCCGCCATCTGCGGGGTCATACTCACCGGCCTGCTGCTGATCCGCCGCCAACAGTTGCAAGCCCAGGTGCCGTGGCTCAGCCATGGGCTGCTGGGCTTGGCGGTGATGGTGCTGGCCGCGCTGGTCCTCCATCCACTGCATGGTATCTGGCTGCAACTGGGCCTGAGCAGTCTGTGCAGCCTGATCCTGCTGATTGCCCTCGCGGCGTGGCTGCGCCCCTGGCGCGCCGTGCCCGGCTGAACCTGGAGACCGAACAATGTCGCCCCCTCAAGTGGCCGTAGTGATTCCGACCTACAACGGACGCCGCGACCTGGAACGCCTGCTCGACTCCCTGGCGATCCAGACCGCGACCTTCGACACCCTGATCGTCGACTCCAGTTCCAGCGACGGTACCTTCGAGCTGGCCTGCGCGCGCTGCCCGCAAGTGCAACGTATCGACAGCAAGGACTTCAACCATGGCGGCACCCGTCAATGGATGGTCGAGCGCAACCCCGGTTACGAGCTCTACGTGTTCATGACCCAGGACGCCTACCTGGACGATCCCGAAGGCATTGCCAACATCGTCCGGCCGTTTGCCGACGAGCAGGTCGGTGCCGTCTGCGGCCGGCAACTGCCGCACCTGGATGCCACGCCCCTGGCCGAGCACGCCCGGTTGTTCAACTACCCACCGGGTTCCCAGGTCAAGAGCCTGGCCGATGCCCCCCGGCTGGGGATCAAGACCGCCTTCATCTCCAATTCCTTTTCCGCCTATCGGCGCCAGGCCCTGATGCAGGTCGGCGGATTCCCCCAGCACGTCATCCTGTCGGAAGATATGTATGTCGCCGCGAAAATGCTTCAGGCCGGCTGGAAGGTCGCCTACGAAGGCAGCGCGCGTTGCCGGCATTCCCATAACTACAGCCTCGGTGAAGAGTTCCGACGCTACTTCGATATCGGCGTCTTCCACGCTCGCGAGCCGTGGATCCGCCAGCAGTTCGGCGGGGCCGGCGGCGAGGGCCTGCGCTACGTGGTTTCTGAACTGAAGTTCCTCGGCCCCGCGCGTTGCCTGGCCTGGCCCGGCTCACTGTGGCGCAACGCGGTGAAACTGCTCGCCTACAAACTGAGCCAGCAAGAGCGGCATTTGCCCAGGCAGCTGAAAAAGAACCTGGGCATGTACAAACGCTACTGGGACAGCCCGCACGCCTGATTTGGCAGGCCCTCAAACGATAAGGAATTTTCCGATAACCATCAGCGAACAACCTCAATTGACCCAGAGGCGAAATAAAGCGAACTTCTTCAAGCTCTTTTTATCGAGCGAATAACACTCTGGACCTGAACCATCGAGGAAGCATATTCACATGGAAGTCGAGCTACAGCACTGCGCGGCACCGCACTTGAGCGCCTCGGCCCACGAGCCGGGCCATCACGACGCCAAACCGCAACTCCCGCCCCGCCATGACAAGGCCAAGACGACCCGTACCCCTGGAGGCGATGCTATGGAACCCCGAATCACAGAGCTGGAAACCCGCTTCGAATACATCCACCGCGATCTCAATGAGGTGCGCAACGATGTCAAATCCATCAAGAGCCGACTCACCTACATAGCCGGTGCCGCGGCGGTCATCGGCGCGCCCCTGGCCTGGATTGCCAACAATCGCATGGACCAGATCCTGCTGTTGCTGACCTCCTGACCTCACCCCGCTACTCGTGTCGCGCCGCCGGAGCGCGACCGAGAACCTCGTGACTTCAAGCGGTGCGGCCAACGCCGGGCTGACTTACAACGAAATCGGCTTACGCCCGGCAAACGAATGCGCCAGGGTTCCACCGTCCACCAGTTCCAGTTCCCCACCCAGCGGCACACCATGGGCGATACGCGAGGTGATCAGGCCTTTGTTGGCCAGCAACTGGGCGATGTAATGAGCCGTGGCTTCACCTTCAACCGTCGGGTTGGTGGCGAGGATGATCTCGGTAAAACTGCCCTGCTCTTCGATTCGTGCCAGCAACTGCGGGATACCGATTGCTTCCGGACCGAGGCCATCGAGGGGCGACAGATGTCCCTTGAGCACGAAGTAGCGGCCGCGGTAGCCCGTCTGCTCCACGGCATAGACGTCCATCGGACCTTCGACCACGCACAGCAAACTGTCGTCACGCCGAGGGTCGGCGCACTGCGGACAAAGATCGTCTTCGGTGAGAGTGCGGCACTGGCGACAGTGGCCAACACCTTCCATGGCCTGGCCAAGGGCCTGGGCCAAGCGCGAACCGCCACTGCGGTCGCGTTCGAGCAGTTGCAGGGCCATGCGTTGGGCGGTTTTCTGGCCGACACCGGGGAGTACCCGCAGGGCGTCGATCAGTTGGCGAATCAGGGGGCTGAAGCTCATGGCAAAGGGTCCGACAGAACACGAGACGCGGTTTATACCCGCGCCTCCAGCCAGCGTCCAGGGGTCACGCTGGAACACAATTCCCTTGCAGGAGCGTGGCTTGCTTGCGAAGGGTAAAAGCTTCGCGGGCAAGCCACGCTCCTACAGGGTAAGGCGATAGCACCTTAGAACGGCATCTTGAAGCCCGGCGGCAGTTGCATACCGGCGGTCATGCCAGACATCTTGTCCTGGCTGTTGCTCTCAATCTTGCGCGTCGCATCGTTGAACGCCGCGGCGATCAGGTCTTCCAGGACTTCCAGATCTTCGTCCTTCAGGCTCGGGTCGATGCTGACGCGCTTGACGTCATGACGACCGGTCATCACCACGGACACCAGGCCGGCACCGGATTGGCCGGTCACTTCGGCGTTGGCCAACTCTTCCTGCATCTTGGCCATCTTTTCCTGCATCTGCTGCGCCTGCTTCATCAGGCCGGCCATGCCACCTTTCATCATGGGAATCACCTCAAGAGTTACATGTACAAAGAGACGCAAGGCACGGGGCCTGGCATCGTTCAGTTATTAGCCCTGGACCACCAGGGCATCGACAGGTTCGATTGTATCGCCACGGATCACCGCGCCGAACTGTTGCATCATCTGCCGGATAAGCGGATCGGCATGAATCGACGCCACCGCTTCGTCCTGGCGTTCATGGCGCCGACGGGAAGCCGCCTGGGCCGGGGTTTCCTGCTCGGGCTTGATCAGCTCGATGGTCAGTTTCAGCGCCCGCCCGTGATACTGGTTCAGGGCGTCGTTGAGGCGGCGTTGCTGCGTGGCGTTGAACAAGGCGCTATGGGCCGGGTCCAGGTGCAACAGCCAGTCATCACCGCTGACCGCCATCAAGGTGCAGTTGGCCGCGATGCTGCCGGTCATGCCAGAGACCGGCAGTTTCGGGAACAGTTCCAGCCACTCCAGCGCCAGGCCGGTGGCTGGGGCTGCCGCCGGTTGCGGCTCGGGCTCCGGTGCCGGGTCGGCAGCGTGCTCGCTGGCCAGTTCGTCGAGATAGCTGTAGGCCGAATCGATATCCGGCTCGATATAGTCTTCATCCAGCGGCGGCTCGTCGTCGGGGTCCAGCCCCGGCGTCGCGGCTTCCACCTGGGCAGGCGTCGGCTCGGGCAGGGTCGCGGCAACCCATTCGGGCGCATCCGGGACCACGCTGTCCGGGGTCGGCAGCGGCATGGCGGCCAGCTCCGGCTGTTCGGCAACGGTTTCCAGCACCGGTTCGACAGCAGGCTCCTGCAGTATCTCTTCAGGCTCGACCGGGTCGTTCCACGGCAGATCCACGACCTCCACCGCCGGGGCAACGGACTCGGCCGGCGGCGGCGTCTCGGCCACCGCGACAGGAACGGCCACGGGCGCGGCTTCGACCGGCGCAGCGACTGGTACGGGTTGCGCCGCCATCGGCGACACCACCTCGGCAGGCACGGGCGCGACCACCGGTGTCTCGACAACGGGGGCGACCGCAGGCGCGGCTGGCGCGGCAACGGCTGCGCCAGCCACGCTCTGTGCGGAATCAACTGTGGCCTGGCTGATCCCCACTGGCTTTAGCGGCGGTCTCGGCGGCGCCGTGCTGTCGGCCGGGCGGAACGCCAGCATGCGCAGCAACACCATCTCGAAACCGCCTCGTGGGTCCGGCGCCAGCGGCAGGTCGCGCCGGCCGATCAAACCCATCTGGTAATAAAATTGCACATCTTCGGCCGGCAGGGCCTGGGCCAGCGCCAACACGCGGTCGCGGTCGCCATGACCATTGTCGACACCCTCGGGCAACGCCTGGGCGATCGCCACGCGGTGCAGCACATTGAGGATTTCCGACAACACGCCGTTCCAGTCCGGGCCTTGTTCGGCCAGATGCCGCACCGCTTCGAGCAGGGCCTTGGCATCGCCGTCGATCAACGCCTGCAACACGTCGAAGACCTGGCCATGGTCGAGGGTGCCGAGCATCGCCCGCACATCGACGGCCATGACCTTGCCTTCACCGAAGGCAATGGCCTGGTCGGTCAGGCTCATGGCATCGCGCATCGAACCGTCGGCGGCACGCCCCAGCAACCAGAGGGCGTCGTCCTCGAACGGGACGTTCTCGACCCCGAGCACGTGGGTCAGGTGCTCGACCACCCGCTCGGGGGTCATGTTCTTCAGGGAGAACTGCAGGCAGCGCGACAAAATCGTTGCCGGAAGTTTTTGCGGGTCCGTGGTCGCCAGGATGAACTTGACGTAGGGCGGCGGCTCTTCCAGGGTTTTCAACAACGCGTTGAAGGAGTGGCTGGAGAGCATGTGCACTTCGTCGATCAGGTAGACCTTGAAGCGCCCGCGGCTCGGCGCGTACTGCACATTGTCGAGCAGTTCGCGGGTGTCCTCGACCTTGGTCCGGCTCGCGGCGTCGATCTCGATCAGGTCGACGAAGCGCCCCTCGTCGATCTCCCGGCAGACCGAGCAGGTCCCGCAGGGGGTCGAGGTAATGCCGGTCTCGCAGTTCAGGCACTTGGCAATGATTCGTGCGATGGTGGTCTTGCCGACACCGCGGGTACCGGTGAACAGGTAGGCGTGATGCAGCCGCTGGCTGTCCAGGGCATTGATCAGAGCCTTGAGCACATGGGTCTGGCCGACCATTTCGCGGAACGAGCGCGGACGCCATTTACGTGCAAGAACCTGATAACTCATCGATAACCATCGCGTCGGGGAAGCGGAAGACCGCTAATGCTAGCGGAGCAGGGGTAAAAATGCATCCGGCATGGGATGCTAATCTGGTTAAGCTGCACTTTGTGTATGGATTGGCGGCCTTGTGGCGCTCCCGCCGGAGAGTTTGATGCGTGCAGTTCTTTACGCCCTGGCCTTGATGACCGCCCCTGCTTTCGCCGCCCCGGCGCCGTTGCGCTTCTCCGTGGCCGACAGTTGGAGCATGCCGATCATCCAGATCGAGCACGGACAACCGACCCAGGGTATTTTGTATGACCTGATGACCAGCCTGGCCCACCAGGTCGGCAGCCCGGCCGAGTTTCATGTTCTGGCCCGCGCTCGAGTGCAGAGCGCCATGGAGCGCGGTGAAATCGATGTGCGCTGCTATGCCGCGCAATCCTGGCTGCCGAACCAGTCCGGCGACTATATCTGGAGCATCCCCTTCCTCACCCAGCGCAACCTGCTGGTCAGCAAGGCCAAGCCGCCCATGGCGATGACCCTGAAAGATCTTGAGCCTCAACGACTCGGCACCGTACTGGGCTACTCGTACGCGGCCATACAGGCTCAGTTCGAAAGCGGTCGGTTCATCCGCGACGAGGCGCGCAATGAGCAACAGGTCCTGCAAAAGCTTGAGGTCGGGCGCTACGCCTACGCCATCAGCAGCCAGTGGGCACTGGACTGGTTCAACCAGACCCGCATGCCGGATCAGCAGTTGCACGCGGTGGCGGTCGTGCAGGAAGACGCCGTGGGCTGTTTTGTCCGCAATGACCCGGACCTGCCGGTACAACGCATCCTCAGGACCCTGCTGCGAATGAAGATGTCCGGGGAAATCGACCGGACCATCCACCTCTATACCGGGCATGACGACCAGAAGGTCGCGCCTGAATCAAGTGACACTGCGCCATAAGGCCGGTGGCTCGAACGCCTCGACCCAGGCCGGCACCTCGTCCGCCGACATCGGCCGGGCAATGAAATAACCCTGTGCCACATCGCAACCCAGGCTCATCAGCAAGCGGCCGTGCTCGGCGGACTCCAGCCCCTCGGCAATCACTTCCCGGCCAAACGCCCGGGCCAGGCCGATCACCGCCGTGGTCAAGGCCAGGTCATCCTGGTCATGGAGGATGTCGCGCACGAACGAGCGATCAATCTTGATGGTCTGGCTGGGCAGGCGCTTGAGGTAACTCAGGGACGAGTAACCGGTGCCGAAGTCGTCCAGGGAAAAACGCACCCCAAGCGTCTGGCAATCCTGCAGGCATTGACTCACCCGCTGGATGTTCTCGATGGCCACCGACTCGATGATCTCCAGATCGAGCATGTGCGGCGGCACCTCGGCGTGACGCATCAGCAAGGCGCGCAGACGTTCGACGAAATCGCCGCGCTGGAAATGCCGGGCGGCGATATTCAGGCTGACCGGCCACTCGTGCCCCGCCCGCCCCCAGGCCTGCATCTGCGCCATGACCCGGTCGATGACCCATTCGCCGATATCGATGATCACATCGGTCTGCGCCACCAGCGGCAGGAACGCCTGGGGCTGGAGCAGTCCCTCGTGCGGGTGCTGCCAGCGCATCAACGCCTCGAACCCCACCACCCGGCCGGTGCGCATATTGACCTTGGGCTGATAGGCCAGGCGGAACTCGCCATTGGCCAGGGCCTGGCGTATCAACGCCACTGTCTGGTGGGTGGCCTTGACCTCCTGATCCAGCGACACATCGAACAAATGGAAACGATTGCGCCCGCTCTGCTTGGCCAGGTACATCGCCTGGTCGGCATGGCGCAACAGGGTATCGGCGTCCTCGTCGTCGGCGGGAAACAGCGTCACGCCGATGCTGGCATCCACATGGATGGTCTGGCCGAGTATCGAATAGGGGGCCGAAATGGCGCCGAGCACCCGTTGCAACGCAGCGTGCAGTTCCTCGGCGTCGTGCACATAACGCAGGATCAGCACGAACTCGTCACCGGCCAGCCGCGCCACCACATCTTCCCCGCGCATGATGGTGCGCAGGCGCGCCGCCACTTCCACCAGGAGCATGTCGCCGCTGGCATGCCCGTAGCCATCGTTGACCGCCTTGAAGCCGTCCAGGTCGAGCATGCACACCGCCAGCGGAATGGCTTCGCGTCGGGAAAAATCCAGGGCCTGGTTCAACAGGTCCGACAAAAACGCCCGATTGGGCAGGCCGGTCAGCACATCGTGCCCCACCCGCCACTGCAAGGTATGCAACAGGCGCAACTTTTCGCTGACATCGAAACGGATCGACACATACCGGCGCACCCGCCCGGTGGCTTCATCCAGCAGCGGCACCATGGTGCTGTCGACCCAGTACAAGGAACCGTCCTTGGCGCGATTGCAGACCTCACCTTTCCAGACCCGCCCCTGGGCAATGGTGCTCCACATGTCGACAAAGAACTCGGACGGGTGGTAGCCGGAATTCAGGATCCGGTGGTTCTGCCCCAGCAATTCATCACGGCTATAACCGGAAATCACGCAGAATGGATCGTTGACGTAAGTGATCCGTCCATCCAGGTCGGTCTCGGAGAAAATGGCGGCGACGTCCACGACCCTGCGATACGTCTCATCCATGAGTCAACTCACCTGGGCAGCTAGAGGTTGTCCCGAATTCGCAGCACAACCGCGCCTGGCGGCATCGCCTGGCCGTACTTCGACGAAGATCAACTAGGATTAAATGAAGGTCATCATTAGCTGGGACAGGTATTCGTGGCAGTCCTGAGACAGTGCCTTGCTCAAGCCTTATGACCGTCATGGCATGGGCACCAAAGAAATGCGCGGTTTTCCCGTTTCACAAATATTTCCCCTGAAACTGGATCACCAAATACCTGTCCTAAATGCCGATTCTACGAATTACATCACATTATGCAACAGAAGGTGATGATCCATGGCGTTGTCTAATGTAAAGATTTATCGTTAAGTTCTTGATTCTAAATGGGAATTGAGCGATGAAAATTTCAAGTTTGGGTGCAGCCATCAGGCGCTACCGCAAGGTAGCGGGGCTAACTCAGGCTGAACTCGGAGAGAAAACCGGTTTTGACCCTAAAACCATCAGCCGCTTCGAAACCGGCAGTTACACACCCAGCGTGGAGGCCTTGTTCCTGTTTGCCGACGTACTGGGCGTGAAGCTAAAAGCCTTTTTCACGGATCTGGGTGACGAAGACGAGCAGCGTGCCTACCTGTTCGGCGTCATTCACAACGCTCCCCCGAAGGACCTGGGAAAGCTGATCGCTGCGGTCGATCTGGCCTTGTCCAAGCCTTAGCCTTACGCCTGCCACCTGCCGTCCATCGACATGCGGTCGCCAGACTGCAAGATACCTGGAACCTGCCGGAGCCGGAGGGGTCCGCGAAGAGGTCTTCAAGACCGCCCAACACTTCGCTGACCAAGCCCGCTCCGGCGGGGCTGGGCGGGCTGTCGCCGCCCTTCCAGATTGAGCGCCAGCACGCTGCCCAGGACAATCGCGCCGCCGACCATCACCAACCCTGAAACACCCACCCCCAGGACCAGCGCCGCCATCAGCATCGCCACCGGCGGAATCAGGTACAGGGCAATGGACGAGCGGCTGACCAGCGAATGGCTCAACACATAAGCCCAGGCCAGGTAGGCCAGGGCACTGGGGAAAATCCCCAGCAGCAGCACCGCGATATTGACCCGCAGCGGCGCCACCGCCACCTCATCTGCCAGCCCGGGTGCATAGACACAGAGTAACAAGGTCCCCGCCCAGACCATGTAACACACCGTGGTCAGCCCGCTGCAGTGCCCGGAATAGTGCTTTTGCAGGGCGAAGTAAATGCTCCAGGACAGCGCCGAGAACAGAATCAGCAAGGCCCGGGGGTCGACCGTTCCCACCCCATGATCACCCCAGACCACCACCAGGGCGCCGGCCAATCCCGACAACACCCCGAGCCAACGAACGAGTGACACCGACTCCTTCAGCCAGAAAAACGCGATCAAGGTGCTGAACAACGGCGTGGACTGCGACAGCACACTCCCCGCCCCCGGACTGACCCACTGCTGACCGTAATTGAGACTGATGTGATGGAGGAAAATCGCGAAAAAACTCAGCGCAAACAACCAGGGCAAATCCCGCCGACGCGGCAACGCGATCCCCTTCAGCAGCGCGACCACCACCATGAACAGCGAGGCAATCAAAAACCGCAGCAGCGCCAGGTGCCCGGGGCTGTAGCTTTCCAGGCCGATATGGATCCCCACGGGCGAGTAGGCCCAGCAGAGGATGACGACAGCGGTGGCAAGAGGCACTTTTAAAGCGGACAGGGCTTTCACGAGCGGGCGATATCCAAGATGATCCGAGGTGTGCGCACAGTCTCGAGCGGCCTGTCAGCCAGAACAATTGATCAATATTGAGTCGAGAATTCACCGGGAGTGAATCATGGAACTGGCGCAAATGCGCATGGTGAAAGCCGTCGCTGAAACCGGCAGCATCGCCCAGGCGGCACAGCGGCTGCACTGCGTGCCGTCGAACATCACCACGCGGATCAAGCAGCTGGAAAGCGAACTGGGCACCGACCTGTTTATCCGCGCCGGACGCGGCCTGAGCCTGAGCCCGGCCGGAGTGGTGTTCCTCGACTACTGTACGAAAATCCTCGGGCTGGTGGACGAAGCCAAGCGCGCCGTCGACGCCAACACCCAACCATCGGGCCTGCTGCGCATCGGCGCGATCGAATCCTGCGCCACGGTGCACCTGCCCGCGCTGCTGGCCGAGTACCAACAGGCTTACCCCGGCGTCAGCCTGGAATTGATCACCGGCACCTGGTCACAACTGCTGGAAGACGTGCGCCAACGGCGCCTCGATGGCGCCCTGGTCGCCGCCGACATCCAGCATCCGAAAATCGCCAGCAGCGCGCTTTACCGTGAACAGCTGGTGCTGATCAGCGCCGCCGGCAGCGGTCCGATCCAGGGTGCCGGCGACTTGCGCGGCAAGACCCTGATCATGTGGCCCAACGGCTGCCCCTATCGCGCGGCGCTGAAAAATTGGGTGCAGCCCCATGACCCGCATCCGGCCATTGCCAGCTATGCCAGTTGGGCCACCATCATCGGCAGCGTGCATGCCGGTGCCGGCGTGTCCCTGGTGCCCGAGGGGATCCTGCAACGCTACGAGCAGTCCGCCGGGCTTGAAACCCACCGTTTCGCTGAACTGGCGCCAGTGGAAAACTGCTTTATCTGGCACAAGGAAACCACTCGCCATCCGGCTCGGGAGGCGTTTGCCCGATTGCTGCAGGAGCGCCTGGAACAGAGGGGCCTGTGATCACTCGGCGGTTTTTTCATCGATCTGCACGACAAGCTTTTCCAATTGGCGCATCTCGACGACCGGATGGACGGCGTTTCTCCCGAGAAAACTCCCATGCTCCACCAACAGCAAGCCAACAATCTGCGCGCCCTGCATGGCGCTAGTCGCTTGGGCCCAAGCGACTTTCTTCTCGATCTTCGCGTGAAAACCTTCACTGTCGGAGGGGCCCAACTTACCGACCACATTGCTCAGCTTGCTCATTGAAAAAGGCTGGCTGAGCACCTTGCACTCGATCAGGAGGGCGACCCGCCCGGAAGGGTGCAAGGCCAACACATCGATTTCCCCGGGCACTTTCTGGCCACTCTCGTGCTCCAGGCGAGACTCCCCAGCTTGCCAATATCCGGAATCACTGACCCCGCTGGCTTTCCAGCCAGCGTTCCGGAGCAATTGCACCGCGGCATTTTCAAAAGGCTGCGAGACATGCACGCGAAAGGACTCATCGTCCACAGGAGCACCGCCATAACCCATGTAGCGGAAAACAGAGTGCTCAACAAAACAATTCACGGAATCGATTATCGTCAGGACGCTCGTGGCAAATGTCTTGTCATCAATCCGCACGACAGGTCGCTCGACCAACATGTTCGAGGGATAGCTCCTCACTCGGTCCGGGTACCAGGGCTCCTGCCAAAAACAGGCTTCGAGAGACTGCTTGGCAAGTACGGGATCATCACCGAAAGCATCGGTGACAATAGGAAGATCCTCGAATAGCACCACGCCGGCCATGCGCTTCGACCCGGTCGACTTGATGTGGCGCACACAGGCCAACAACACCAACCGGGCATTGAGCCCGATCCAGAATGCCGGGTTCTTTCCGGCCAGCGCAAAGACCGTTCCGGCAAACAACTCAATCGTCGTGGAGTCGCGCCCCGACAGGACGAGAGAGACGGCCTGGGAAAACCGCAAGAGATCCTTCCAGATAACGGCTTTCGAATGCTCAAGCGTTCTCTGGTTCTCACCATAGGGCGCCGCCATGGTGTTCCACTGCCCCAGCAGCACCTGGTCAGCCTTGTCTGAAAACGCAAATCCATGGGACTTGAGACTGACCGCTTGAAAGTTGAAAACCCGGCTGCTCTCGTAGATCTCTCTCAATTGCTCCCAGGCAATCACCGCATTGACCAGATTGAGCAATTGGGCGGCGCTTCTATCAACGGCCAGCGGTTCTTTACGATTGGGCCATATGAGCGCGATCGTCGTTTTCAAGGACGAACCGCACCACGGCACCTTCTTGCGCCAGCTTTTCTGGCCGTAGTAGAAATCGTCCACCGCCTCGATCAGCGCGGGAATGGCGAGTCGTGGATCAATCCGGCACGCCAGGGCATCCAGATCTTTCTTTGCCCACCCAATCGCCGACTGCCACTGCTCATCGGTCTGCAACAGTCCAAGACCTTGGGCGGCCAGGCTGTCCGCCGTTCTGGAAAAACAATGACGACTCCCCGCGATGCTGGCTTTACGCAGCTTGTCGGCCAACTCGCGAGCCTGCTTGTAGAGGCGTGACGACGCCTGGAATGGATACTGTTCTCGTGCCATTTGCTGCCTCGCGATCCTTGCCAAAAACACGCTGTGTCAATGGCATCAGAGTGCAACAAATCCATCGCACTCTCCTTACACAGGCCAGCCCAACACCACCCTAAAGCAGCCACACGCCTTCTCTAGCGTGACCTTCACCCCTTCAGCTATCCTGCCGACCAAATTAATTCAAAATGTAAGGGACTACGATGAAACATCACCTGCGCCAGCTTTTGGCGGCGGTGGCGCTCAGCAGCCTCACTTTGCCTGTCATGGCCACCAGCTCTCCTGCCCCGGCGCCGACCGCCAGTACCCAGCCTCACCAGACGACTGAACAATGGCTGGCCACCCTCAAGCAGCAGCACGGCAATATCACCCTGCCCGGCGGCATTGCCACCCTGCAACTCAATGACGACTTCTACTACCTGTCCCCGGCGGATACCGAGCGCCTGCTGACCGAGGGCTGGGGTAACCCGCCCGGTCACAAGACCCTGGGCATGATCATTCCCAAATCGACCAGCCCGCTGGCGGACAATGGCTGGGGGGTGATCGTCAGCTACAAGAACGACGGGCATATCTCCGACGATGACGCGGCCAAGATCGACTACGCCGATCTGCTCAAGCAGATGCAAGCCGATGATGAGGAAAACAACAAGGAGCGTCACAAGCAGGGTTATGCCGGCCTGTCGCTGCTGGGCTGGGCCGAGCCACCGAGCTACGACCAGGGCAGCCACAAAATGTACTGGGCCCGCGAGTTGAAGGCCGACGATGCCCAACAGACCACCCTGAACTACAGCATCCGCGTGCTGGGTCGCGAAGGTGTTCTGGAGCTCAACGCGGTGGCGGCGATGGCCGATTTGCAGACCATCAAGCAGGAAACACCGAAGATTCTCGACTTCACCAACTTCACCGACGGCAACCGTTATGCCGACTACGACTCCAAGACTGACAAGCTGGCGCCCTATGGACTGGCAGCGTTGGTGGCGGGCGGGATTGCAGCCAAGGCAGGGCTGTTCGCCAAGATCGGCGTGATGTTGCTGGCGCTGAAGAAATTTCTCGTGGTGGGACTGGTGGTGGTTGCCGGGTTCTTTCGCAAGTTGTTCAAGCGTCAGTGACACGCTAACCCCTGTAGGAGCTGGCTTGCCAGCGATAAACGTCAACGATGATGCGGAGCGCCTGACGCTCCGCTCTCTTGCAACGAACATCGCAAACAATCCGACGCCGACCGGCAGTTCCTACAAAAAACACCGAGAGCGTTTCGGCACAATGGCCGAGCGCAGCGGCACAACGACCGTCCCCCTCCCTCAATAGACTCGTATCTCCTCTCCCACCAAGACGAGATCAGCATGAAAATCCGATTTCTCCTCACCGCCTTCACCCTCGGCCTGAGCCTCACCGCCCAGGCCGCCGACTTCACCCTCAGCAGCCGCGACATCGCCAACGGCAAGCCGTTGAGCAGCCGCGAAGTGTTCCAGGGTTTCGGCTGCGAAGGCGGCAACACCTCGCCTGAACTGTCCTGGCAAAACGCCCCGGCTGGCACGAAAAGCTTTGCCATTACTGTCTACGATCCTGATGCTCCGACCGGCAGCGGCTGGTGGCACTGGACAGTCGTCAACCTCCCGACTTCCACCCATGAACTGCCTTCCGGCGCCGGCAACCCCACTGCCAGCCAATTGCCCG
>Ga0302202_10000438_pt1 | contig 55055 bp, 37 predicted proteins | sample II_Bog_N3_3_FD_194579 | JGI IMG/M metagenome (GOLD analysis project Ga0302202, IMG submission 194579) | Peat permafrost microbial communities from Stordalen Mire near Abisko, Sweden - II_Bog_N3_3 | ecosystem: Environmental > Terrestrial > Soil > Wetlands > Peat | place: Sweden: Abisko...
CAATCAGTATCGCGGCGTGGTTGCGAACCTGCCCTGGAATTTCTGCCTGCTGTCGATGCTGGCCGCCGGCTGCATTGCATTCGTTCTGTTTAGTGCACAGCGCAATCGTGTCGAATACATTTTGCTTGGCATCTATTGCGTGGGCTCAGCGCTGGTTCCCTACATAGGCGGATTCCTGGCGGCGAGCGATTCGGTGATGCGCCGCTCGTGGGGGCCGACGCTGGTGTTTGCGGGATACATGCTGGTCAATTTGTGCTCGTATCTGTTTCTCGCGTGGCTGTGCGCGCGCTTTCGGCGCTGGATTCTGGCGGTCGCGCTTTTGAATGCGATTCTCGCGGCCCACGCAGTCTACGGCTTCGCGTTTCAAACCCACTCTGCGAGTTTATGGCTCTTCACTATCGGCTCCGACCTGCCGGTCATCATTACCCTACTGGCGGCGCTGGGGCTGCTTCTGGAACGGAAAGCCGGATCGGTAGCCATCGCGATCTCGCTTCTGCTCGTTCAGTTGACCGGTGCGTGGGTTAATTATTTCTCCCATATGTTCGGTGCGTCCGACCTGCGCTTCATGCCTGTGGGGCCATTCTTTGTGGACATCCGCGGCATCAGCCAGACACTGTTCGTCTTCGTCACGCTGATCGTGCTCTATCTGCGCTATCGCGACGAACAACTCCATCAGGCGGCGTTCGAGCAGGATATGGCTGCCGCGCGCAACGTGCAGCAATATCTGATCCCCGAACACTTGCCGGCGACACCCGGCCTGACGATCGAGAGCGAGTACCGGCCTGCGCGCGAGGTGGGCGGCGACTTCTTTCAGGTGCTCCCGAAGGCCGCCGACGGCAGCGTTCTGGTTGTGGTGGGGGATGTGGCGGGAAAGGGCCTGCACGCGGGAATGCTGGCCACACTGATTGTGGGCGCGATTCGTACGGCTGCGTCTTTCACCAACGATCCAAGGCAGATCCTGGCGCTGCTCAATGAGCGCATGTACGGCCGCGGTCTTGCGACTTGCCTCGCGCTGCGCATTGGTCTCGACGGCGACGCCGTGCTGGCCAACGCAGGCCATTTGCCGCCTTACCTTAACGGGCGGGAACTCGCGATAGAAGGCGCTCTGCCGCTCGGCGTAGTTGCCGGCATTGACTTCCCGGTTTTGCGCTTCAAGCTGGCTGAAGGCGACTCGCTGATGCTAATGACCGATGGCGTGGCCGAGGCACAGGACGCAGTGGGCCATCTCTTCGGCTTCGACCGCATCTCCGAAATGCTCCGCAGAGGCGTTGCCGCCGCGGCGCTGGCCAGCGCCGCGCAGAACTTCGGCCAGGAAGACGACATTACCGTGCTGACCGTGGCGCGGATGGCGGCTGCGGTTTGAGCAGCGCCGTGCGTTGACCCTCCGGCCCGCCGACTCGCTTGCCGATTACATGAGCCGTAGTGCGTCCACGTCCACAACCAGGTTGCGGCGCGGGATGCCGGCTTGGTCGGCGTGCGCGATCATGCCGCGCAGCGCGGCGTTGAGGGCTTTGCGCGAGGCGCTTTTGAGAATCATGTGGAAGCGATAGACGTTCTTGATGCGCGCGATGGGCGCGGCGCACGGCCCCAACACTCGTAGCGGCGCTCCGCGCTCCTGCTCCTGGACTAGCGATTTGGCAAGGAGAGATGCCCAGCCCGCGGCTTCTTCCATTTTTTGCGACTGCACGAGCACGTTAGCAAGCACACCGAAGGGCGGGTAGTGCATCCAGCGGCGGTATTTTTCTTCTCTTTGGACAAACGCCCTGTAGTCATGAGCAGAGGCGGCGAGGATCGCGTAGTGATCGGGGTAGTAGGTCTGCACCACGACGCGGCCGGGCAAATCGCCGCGGCCAGCGCGGCCTGAAACCTGCGTGATTAACTGGAAGACGCGCTCGGCGGCGCGAAAATCAGGCATCGAGAGCGCATGGTCGCAACCCACTACGCCGACCAGCGTGACGCTGTGAATGTCGTGGCCCTTGGCGATCATCTGCGTGCCCACGAGCAGATTGATTTCGCCCGAGTGGAGGCGCGCCAGCAGCCGCTCGAGATCGCCGCGCCCGCGCACGGTGTCGCGATCCATGCGCCCGATGCGCGCGCCGGGAAAAATCTCGTGCAGGCGCTCTTCGCCCTGCTGCGAACCGGCGCCGATGTAGAAGAGATGCTCGCTATCGCACTTGGGGCAGCGGGCGGGGACGGTGCGCCGGTAGCCGCAGTAGTGGCACTCGAGACGCTGGCCGGCGCGGACTTCGGCCAGATCTTCCGACGCCGCTTTGTGATGCGTGAGCGCGATGGCGCAGTTCTGGCAATCGAGTTTTTCGCCGCAGGCGCGGCACATGACGGCGAAGGAATAGCCGCGACGATTGAGTAGAATCAGGGCCTGCTCGCCGCGCTCGAGCGCGGCTTTGGTCTGGTCGATGAGCGAGCGTGAGAAGATTTCGTCGCGGCCTGATTCCTGGAATTCGCGGCGCATGTCGATGAGCTCGACCTCGGGCAGCGGGCGATTCATGACGCGGTCGCGCAACTCGATGCGCGTGTACTTGCCGCGCTCGGCATTGTGCCAGCTCTCAAGCGATGGCGTGGCCGAGCCCATGACCACTACTGCGCCGGTCAGCTTGGCGCGCATCACGGCCACATCGCGCGCGTTGTAGCGCGGCGTTTCTTCCTGCTTGTAGCTCTGGTCGTGCTCCTCATCGACGAGAATCAGCCCAAGGTTGGGCGCGGGAGCAAAGATGGCCGAGCGCGTGCCGACGACGATGGGCGCGTCGCCGCGGCGGATGCGACGCCATTGCTCGCTGCGCTCCTCGGGCGTGAGCGCGGAGTGCAGCAACGCGACCTTTTGCCCGAAGGCGGCGTCGAGCAGGCCGGCGGTTTGCGGCGTGAGGCCGATCTCCGGCACGAGCAGGATCGACGACAGGCCGCGGTCGAGAGCCCGCTGCATAGCGGCAAGATAGACGGCGGTTTTGCCGGAGCCGGTGATGCCGTGGAGCAGGAAGGGATGGAATGCTCCGAGCGCGACGGTGAGCGTGGCCAGCGCGTCGGTTTGCGCGGCGTTGAGGCTGAAGGGCGCGGCGGTGGGCGGCAGGCCGCCGAGGCGGAACAGCTCCGGACGCTCCTCGATGCGCACCAGGCCACGCCGGACCAGAGTTTGGAGGGTCGACGCGGGCAGATCGCGGCGGCGCAGTTCGGCGAGAGGCAGTTCGTTGTCGCAGGCTGCTAGCTCGGCCAGAATTGCCTGCTGCTTTTCCGTCAGCGAGGGCAAACGCGTGTCGGGAATGAGCACGGCAAAGCGCTCCATGCGGCGCGCATCGCGTTCGGCGGCCGCGGTCTCGCGCGCGATCCACTTCTTGCGCAGCATGGCGGTCAGAAGCGGAAGCGATGCCGCAGTAGCGGTGCGCAATGTGGAGACCTTGACGGGCTCACCGGAGGCCAGGCGCTCGAGGACTCGGCGTTCCACATCGTGGCCTTCGGCAGAAAGCTTCTGGGGGCGGCGCGAGCGCGGCTTGCCGATTCCCTTCCCTCGATTTCCCTTCTCTGGATCGCCGTCGATGGATGCGGCCAGCACGTCGCGGCCCAGGTCGGAGATGCGGTAGTAGACGGTGCGGCGCACCTCGGCTGCGAGGGGCAGCATGGCGCGCAAGACTTCACCGAGCGGGGCCAGATAGTACTGCGCCGTCCACGCGCCCAGCTCCAGCAAGTGCTCGCTGAGGAGCGGCTCTTCATCAAGCACAGCTTCGAGGTACCGCACTTCGACGTCGGGCGGGGCATTGGCTGCGAGCGCCGTGACAACTCCGATCAGCTTTTCATTGCGGAAGGGCACGATGACACGGGCTCCGCGCTGCGGCGACTGGCCCGGTCGCACACCGTAGGTGAAGGTGTGGTCGAGCGGCACGGGCAACGCGACTTCGCAGTACGCAGGCATGGGAGACAAGATTCAGTTTAGGGGATGGGGTTGACGTGGCGAACTTACAGCCGAAGAACGGAGGCCGCACGCCCCAGTGGAATGTAGGAGGCGGCGAATTATTCCCTCGTTCACTTCTTCCCTACTCCCTGTTCCCTATTTTTCAGTACAATGCATTCGGATGAGTCCGAAAGCCGCAACTGCCGCCGTCTCTGCCTCGAACATCGCAACGCGCTCATTGCGCGTCCAACCTGCCCCGGTCACGCTCTCGATCGACATCGGAGGATCGGGAATCAAGGCCATGCTGCTGGATGCGCGGGGCAAGCCGATCAGCGCGCGGGAACGCATTGTGACCCCTGCCGTGCCCACGCCCAACGCCGTTTTGCGCGCACTGGAAGAGTTGCGTGCGGGGCTGGCCGGCTTTGATCGCGTTTCGGTGGGATTTCCCGGCGTGGTCAAGCACGGCATTACATATGCCGCCTTCAATCTGCATCCCAAGTGGGTGAATTTCCCTCTTGAACAAGAACTCGAAAAGCGCTGGAAAAAGCCGGTCAGGGTGGCGAATGACGCTGCGGTACAGGGTTACGGCGCCGTCAAGGGCCACGGAGCGGAACTGATTCTCACGCTAGGTACCGGCATGGGGTCGGCGCTTTTTACCGACGGCAAGCTCTGCCCCGGACTGGAGTTGGGCCACCATCCCTGGCGCGAGAAGACCTACGAGGACTACCTGGGCCGCCGCGGCCTGGACAAGTACGGCAAGAAGCAGTGGAACAAGCGGCTGCAAGAGGCCATCGAGCAGACCGCGGCTACCTTCAACTGGGATCATCTCTATCTAGGCGGCGGAAATACGAAGAAGATCATCTTCAAGCTGCCGAAGAATGTTTCGATTGTGTCGAATGAAGAGGGCATTCTGGGCGGCGTGAAGTTGTGGCAAGACTGAGAGCAATGGCCAGTGGTTAGTGGTTAGTGGAGCGTGAGCAGGCTCGAGAAGCGCCTGCACTTCAATGGTGAAAACCGACGCCTGCATTCGTCGGGGTGAAGCCGGGCTGCGAGGCGAACCAGTCAAGATGGCGCTTCATGTCGCGCAGCAGCATCCCGGCAAGGTCATGGGTGAACCCGTTGCGCACCACGATGCGCTGGACGACGGTTTCATCGCGATTTGCGGGCATGCGATAGGCCGGCACCTGCCAACCGCGATCGCGCAGGCGGTCGCTGAGATCGTAAAGCGTCCAATTCGACGGCTGTTTCAGCTTCCATGCCAGCACGGGCAGGTCCTGGCCCGTGGAGAGCATCTCGAACGGCCCTAGCTCGGCAATCTGGCCGGCCAGTTCAATTGCGACCTCGCGGCACGCCTCATGCACGGCGCGATATCCGGAGCGGCCCAGCCGGATGAGGTTGTAATACTGTGCCACGATCTGGCTGGCGGGACGGGAGAAGTTGATGGCCAGCGTGGGCATGGTGCCGCCCAAATAGTCAACCTTAAAGACCAAGTCCTCGTCGAGATCGGCTGGCTCGCGCCACACGATCCAGCCCACGCCGGGATAGACCAGGCCGAACTTGTGCCCTGAAGTGTTGATGGACTTTACGCGCGGCAGGCGGAAGTCCCAGACGAGTTCGGGCTGGATGAACGGCGCTACAAAGCCGCCGCTTGCCCCGTCGACATGGATCGGAATATCAAGCCCGGTTCGCGCCTGAAGCGCATCGAGCGCTGCGCTCAGCGCCTGCACGTTCTCGTAGTGGCCGGTGAAGGTTGAGCCCAGCACGGAGACGACGCCGATGGTGTTTTCATCGCAGGCGGCCGCGGCGCGCTCGGGGTTGGTGACGACCTCCTCGCCTTCGAGAGCAACTTCGCGCGCCTCCACGTCCCAATAGCGGCAGAACTTGTGCCAGCAGACCTGGGTGTTGGTTCCCAACACCAGGTTGGGGCGCACGCCGTTGCGCTCGGGGTCCTTGCCCGCGGCGCGCATGCGGCGACGCCAGCGCCATTTGAGCGCCAGACCGCCCAGCATGCAGGCTTCGCTCGAACCGATGGTCGACGTCCCGATGGTTTCCGCCGCGTTGGGCGAGTTCCACAGCTCGGCCAGCATGTGCACGCAGCGCATTTCAAGCTCGGCGGTCTGCGGGTACTCATCCTTGTCGATCATGTTTTTGTCGAAGGTCTCGGCCATGAGCTTGTGCGCCTCAGGCTCCATCCATGTGCTGCAGAAGGTGGCCAGATTGAAGCGCGAACTGCCGTCGAGAATCAACTCGTCGTGGATGAGGTTGTAGGCGGTTGAGGGCGCCATGCCGTCGCGGGGAATGGAGTGGCGCGGGGTTGGCCCCAGCAGCGATTGACGCGCGTACATGGGGCGGACTTTGTCGGAGTCGTGGTACTTGCGGATCGGAGGTTGCAAGGGCGGGTTTGGCTGGCTCATGGGATTACCTCTGGGGATGAACTATGGTAGCGGTAAAGGCTGGGTACCACGCAAATTCGCAGAAGAAACTGCGGGGCGTCTGCTACGTGGCGGAGCGTGGGTCAGGAGACCCACGCTACAGCCGGCTTGGAAGCCGGCGCTACAAGGCGAAGCGCGGCGGCTTCTGCGCTATGAGATTTCGGCTAAGCTTTGACGGGCGCTTTGAGGCCGAGTTCCTTCATGGCGATTTGCAGATCGGCCCAGGCTTCTTTTTTCTGGCGGGGGTCGCGGAGCAGGAACGCGGGGTGATAGGTGACGATGAGGCTCATGCCGCGAAAGGCATGGACGCGGCCGCGCAGGCCAGCCAGCGGCTGGCGCTGGCCTAGCAGATAGGTGGCGGCTGTCGCGCCGAGCGCCACAAGGACCTGGGGACGCACGACGTCGATCTGGCGGAATAAGAACTGCGAACAGGTGTTAGCCTCGTCGGGCTCGGGCGTGCGGTTGCCGGGCGGACGGCACTTGACGACGTTGGCGATGTAGACTTCCTCGCGCTTGAGGCCCATGGCGGTGATCATGTTGTTGAGGAGCTGACCGGCGCGGCCCACGAAGGGGAGTCCTTGCGCGTCCTCGTCTGCGCCTGGGCCTTCGCCCACAAACATGAGGCGGGCAGTCGGTGAGCCATCGGCAAAGACGATCTTGTTGCGGCCCTTGTGGAGGGCACAGCGCGTGCAGTCGCCGATGTCGTCGCGAATGGCCTGAAGCGCGGCGGCGCGATCTGCTGCGGGAATGGTGACGCCGATTTCCGGGGCTTGGATTGGCTTGCGGGATTTGATTGTGGTGTCCTCTGCGAGAAAGTGGGATTGAGCGGTTTCGGTTTCGGCGGACGGCGATTTTCGGTCTCCCACCCATTCCGCGGTCGCTTGCGCGCCCTGCGGAATGGATGGGGCACGGGATGGTGGTGCGGCGACGGAATCCAACTCCCCGGTCCCCAAATGCGAGGGACCGGGGGCACCCTCGATCTCGATGATTTCCTCAACGGGACGGCGGTAGAAGTCGGTCAGGCCGAGGTCGCGATAGAAGCGCAGGCGCTCGGCGAGAGCCTGGTGCGTGGCGGGATCGAGTGGGCGTGGCATGATTGCTCGGCGATTCTTACTCGATGATGAGTTGGCGGCGACCGGCGACCGCGGGAATACTCTCGCTCAGGACGCGGTCCTGAGCGGTTTGCGTTTCCTGATGCTCATCGTCCTCGACGACCACGGAGCGAGGGCGGCGGAGGGTGAGGATTTCGTCGAGAATGCGGTCGGCGAGTTGGCGCTTGGGCATCTCGGGCAGTTCGACAGACGTGGTGCGGGTGAGAAACGTGGCCGCATTGGTGTCGGCGTCGATGCCTACGCCCTCGCCGGCCACATCGTTGATCAGAATTGCATCGGCACCCTTGGCGAGGAGCTTGGCGCGGCCGTTTTCCATGCGGTTCTCAGTCTCGGCGGCGAAGCCCACGATGAGCTGGCCCGGCCTGCGGCGGCGCACTACCTCGGCCAGAATGTCTTCAGTGGGCGCAAGCTCTACCGTCATGGGGCCGGTGCGCTTGAGCTTCTGCTCGGAAACGGCGACGGGGCGGTAGTCGGCCACGGCCGCGGCTTTGATCACGAGAGTGGCCTCGATCATGCGGTCGAGTACGGCGTTGCGCATTTCGTCGGCGGTGGTGATGCGGACCAGTTCGCAGTGCGCTGGCGCGTGCAGGGCCGACGGACCGCTTACGAGAATCACTTTTGCGCCGCGGCTGCGCGCAGCTTCGGCCAGCGCGTAACCCATCTTGCCGCTGGAACGGTTGCCGATGAAGCGCACAGGGTCAAGGGCCTCGCGCGTACCGCCCGCGGTGACGAGCACTACTTCGCCGCGCAGATCGTGACGGCGGCCGAGGGTTTTCAACACTGCTTCGGCGATGGCTTCCGGCTCGGCCATGCGGCCTGTGCCGACCATGCCGCAGGCCAGGTCGCCGGTTCCCGGATCGACGATGGCGACGCCGCGCTGGCGCAGGATTTCAAGATTGGCCTGGGTCGCCGCATGGTTCCACATGTTCACGTTCATGGCGGGCGCCACGAGCACCGGCGCGGTGGTGGCGAGAAACATGGTGGAGAGAAAATCGTCGGCGAGGCCGTGGGCAAACTTCGCCAGAATGTTGGCCGTGGCGGGAGCGACCACGAGCGCGTCGGCCCACTGCGCTTCGGCGATGTGATCAATGCCGTGTTGCTCGGCGGCATCGTCGGCGCTCCAATCTTCCCAGAGAGAGGTGATGACTTTGTAGCCGGTGAGAGCGGAAAAAGTAAGCGGCTGGACGAATTTCTGCGCTGCGGCGGTCATTACCACGTGAACTTCCAGCGACTGGCGCTGAAGGGCGCGCACCAGTTCGGCCGCTTTGTATGCGGCGATGCCTCCGGAGACGCCTACGGTGACTCTCATAGGTCGATTGTAGTGCAGGGGACAGTGAACAGTGACGAGTGTGGTGCGTCATTCAGAACGCAGATTATCTTTTGCATGACCCAGGGAAATCGTAATGGTTTATTTCGCCCGCTCAAGCGGGCTGACTTTCCTGAATTCGACCGACTCCCCAGGCTGACGCCTGTGGCTACCATCTGGCGCCGCTCCCGGCATAACCCTTGAAAAATACGACTCACCGCACGAGGGGTTAGAGGTCAAGCACCCGTTGAGGCCGACGGGGTGCTCGGACCTCGCAATTTCGTGATCGTCCAATTGCGGGTGCAGGGCAGGAGACCGGGCGCTACATTTCCGCTGTCCGCTGATTACCAACGCTGACTAGCTGAGCAGGATCGGGACGGCGGGGCCTTCGACGAGGGACTTGACGACCTCGACTTCGGTTTTGACGTAGGCGATTTTGCCGGCGTTGATCTCGTCCTGAGCGATGCGGCACGCCTTGTTCGATCGCGTGGGGACGAGAGCGTGCGACCCGTTCTGCAATTGCCGTGCGCGGCGAGCCGCGACCAAAACCTTGCGATAGTTGGAATCGAAACTGGTTTCAATCGTCATCGGAGTCATCTCCAAAAAGAAGCTGTTGCTGGTCGGTGCCTCCATCGATGCCAAAGGCCTCCAGCACAGGTTTGAGCCGCTCCTGCGAGTTGGACAACAGGCAGGCCGCGGCGACCTCCAACACACGGCGGGAACGGTAGGCGATGGGCTCGCCATTGCGATAGAAGCGCTCAGCCAGCACAATGGCCTCCAGTTGCGCTACCGCCCTGTCGAGAACGTCATTGATCAAAATATAGCCGTACTGGCGATAATTCTCAATCTCCTTGCGGGCCTGGCCGAGACGGCGAAACAATTCGTCCTCGACCACAACGCCCTCGGCGCGGCTGCGGTTGCGCAAACGCGTGCGCAAAACCTTGGGATTGGGCGGCAAAACAAAAATGCCCACCTCCTCAGGCATTCGCGAGCGCACCTGCGCGGCGCCCTGCACGTCGATGTCGAGCATCAGGTCATGGCCCGCGGAGAGCGCTTCGTCGAGCGACTGGCGCGACGTACCGTACAAGTGGCCGAAGACCTCAGCGTGCTCGAGAAACATCCCGGCGTCGATCATGCGGAGGAACTCTTCCCGGGTGGTGAAATGATATTCGCGTCCGTCTTCCTCCGATCCACGCGGCGCGCGCGTGGTCCAGGAAACCGCGAAGTCAACGCCGCTGACCTGCTTGCGCAGCTCGCTCACTAACGTGCTTTTGCCGGAGCCCGATGGCGCCGAGATGATGAAGAGGATGCCTGCCAATGGTGTTCGATACCTTTCTGCTTAGTGGCTAGTGTGAGTGTGAGTGCGAGTGTGGTTCTATTCTCCTGGCGCACTCACACTCCACACTCACACTGTTCTTGCCTTACTCCACATTCTGAATCTGTTCGCGGGCTTTTTCTATCTCTGCTTTCATCGCGAGTCCAAGTTCGGTAATGCGCATTCCCTTCCCGCTCACTCCGCCGGTCTTGGAAAGCAACGTGTTGGCCTCGCGGTTCATCTCCTGGAGCAGGAAGTCGAGTTTCTTGCCGGCTTCGCCGCCGGCGCTGAGCAATTCGCGAAAGTGCTCGATGTGTGCGGACATGCGCGCCAGCTCTTCGCTGACGTCGCTGCGCTCGACGAGGACTGCCACTTCCTCAAGCACTCTTTGCTGATTGAACTCCGGGCCGGCAACCGCCGCCAGCCTCTGCGTCAGACGCTCCTGGTAGCGCTCTTCGATCTCCGGGCGCAGTTCCGCAACGCTAGCGGTAGCTGTGGCAAGCCGATCCAGCGTGCCGCGCAGAATCGCCTCGAGAGCTTCGCCTTCGCGATCACGCATGATTTTCAATTGCTCGATGAGCGGAACCACCTGCTCCAAAGCACTCGCGGCGAGCGCGGACAAGTCGTCGTCCTTGCGGTCTTCACCCTGCAAGGCTCCGGGCAGACGCAGGGCCGCGTTCAGATCTGGAGTGCCATCAAGCCCGTGCTCGCGCCGCGCGGCGTCAAACGCGTCGAGATAGCCCGCAATCAAATCACGATTGAATCCGGTCCGGGACTGGACGTTTCGTTCGAGAGCGAGGGACAGATCGACGTGGCCGCGGACGAGATTCTCCTTCAGAACGCGGCGCAACTCCATTTCCAGGGCGTCAAGGCCAGACGGAAGCCGGAATTGAAGATCGAGAAAGCGATGATTGACGCTTTTTACGGTGAGCGTGTAACTGAGCTGATCGTCATCGCCTGTTGGCACGCGAACCTGCACGCGCGCAAATCCGGTCATCGAAGAAATGGCCATGCTTACTCCTGCGCCTCCGGTACGAGCACCGGCGCGCTCAAGTGCGACCAGCCGTTGTCGGGCATGTCGGTGAACTGAAGCTGATAGAGCTTCTGATAAGTCGGGGACGCGACGAGTAATTCTTCGTGCGATCCGATCGCGGTGATGCGGCCTTCTTCGAGCACGGCAATGCGGTTGGCGCGGCGGATGGTGGAGAGCCGGTGTGCTATCACAACCACCGTGCGGCTCTGCATGAGGTTGGCCAGCGCCGTCTGCACCAGCGATTCGCTTTCCGAGTCAAGAGCCGAAGTGGCTTCGTCGAGGATGAGAATCGGCGCATTCTTGAGGATAGCGCGCGCGATGGCGATACGCTGTTTCTCGCCTCCCGAAAGGCGGAAGCCTTTTTCGCCGATGATGGTGGCGTAGCCCTGCGGCATTCTCAGGATGAATTCGTGCGCCAGGGCGTTTTGCGCCGCCTGCTCCACCAGGGAAGCCTTGGTGTCCGGCTTGCCGTAAGCGATGTTGTTGTGCACGGTGTCGTTGAAGAGGATGGTCTCCTGGGTAACCTGCGCCACCTGACGTCGCAGCGAGGACAGGGTCAATTCGCGGACGTCGTGGCCGTCGATGAGAATGCGTCCGGAAGTGACATCGAAGAAGCGCGGAATCAAATTGACCAGCGTGGACTTGCCTGCGCCGCTGGGTCCGACCAGAGCGAGCACCTCGCCGGCGTTTACCTCAAGATCGACATTATGAAGAATCTGGTGCTCGCCCTCGTCGCTGGAGTAGGAGAATCCTACGTTCTCGAACTTGATGGACTGGTGAAAGTGCGTGAAGGTGGCGGCGTGCGGCCGCTCTTTCACATCGTCCTCGGCGTCAAGGAAGGCGAAGATGGATGTGGAAGCGCCCATGGCCTGCTGAAAACTGTTGTAGAAAAACGCGAAGCGGCGCAATGGGTCGTAGAGTTTGAAGAGCAGAAAAATAAAGGCGCCGAATGCGCCGATGGTCATGTAGCCGGTTTTGATCAAATCGCGCCCGATCCAGAGCAACATCGCCATGGCGATCGCGCCCACAGTATCCATCAGCGGCGAACTGATGGATTGAACCCGCACGCTGCGAAGGTTGGCGCGGAACAGCCGCTTGGCGGCGTTCTTGAAGCGCAGAATTTCCCACAGCTCGGTGTTGAACGCTTTCACGATGCGGTTGCCCGTCATGGTCTCGTGCAGAATGTTCTGGACCTCAGCGAGCTTGTCCTGGCCGGTGCGGGTGCGGGTGCGAACCTCGCGGCCGATCTTGCGCACGGAGGTGATGACAACGGGAATAAAGAGAACCAGCACCCAACTCAACTTGCCACCGAGGTGAATGACGAATGCCATGGCCACTACAAAAGTAAAAAACTGCTGAAGGAAATCGCCCAGCACCGAACTGAGCGAGGTCTGCACGCGGTCTACATCATTGATGAGCGTGGAAAGGATGGTGCCGGTGGGGTGCTTGTGAAAGAAGCTTGAAGAGCGGCGCAGCGTGGCCTCGTAGAGATGATTGCGCAAATCGGTAATGGTGCCGAAGCCGGCGTAATTTACGAGGTAGTTTCCCAGATAGTCGCAAAGGCCCTTCAGAATGGTGGTGACGACCAAAGCAAAGGCGACTACAGTCCATGCGTTGTGCAGATGCAGAAAGTGGGGAACGAGGCTGCGCAGATCGAAGTGCCAATTTGATTTGGCGAGGCCCAGCATGATGGGGCCCTCCGGCGCGCTGGGCGCCAGCACACGATCGAAGATGGGCTGGAGCAGCAGGATGCGGAAGGCGTCCAGCGCGCCCACCAGCGCGGACAGCATGACCCCGGGCAGCCATTCGAGCGTATACGGCAGCCCATAGCGCAACAGGCGCAGAACGTTCTTCATGCCGGAGGGCCTGCCTGGCGCAGGTCGCTGCGCAGCAGGGGCCCGGAATTGCGCGCAAAAAGGTTGCGAAAGTCCATCCCCGTATTGTATCCGGGATGACCGGGAAAGATGGCTCGGATCACGGTCTCTCTCAGGGCAAACGCATCTTAATCGCTATATGCCGCGCGGCTATGTAGAAGTGAGATGGGGATATGGAAAATCCCCTGAAGTACTTTTCTGAGTTGAAGGACCCGCGGGTGGAGCGAACGCGAGAGCATCTTCTGGAAGAGATTCTCTTGATCGCAATTGCGGCGATTCTGAGCGGCGCAAACGGTTGGAACGAGATCGAGAACTATGGCAAGGCGAAGCGCGAGTGGCTGAACAGTTTTCTGCGCCTGCCGGGCGGGATTCCGTCTCATGACACGTTCAACCGTGTCTTTGCGGCTCTGGCCACCGAGGCGTTGGAAGAAAGCTTTGCAGCGTGGGTTGGCTCGATTGCTCGTCTGACCGTCGGCGAGGTGGTGGCCATCGATGGCAAGACATTGCGTGGGACACGGACCACGGCAGGCAAGGCGCTGGTGCACATGGTTTCAGCCTGGGCCAACTCCAACAACCTGGTGCTTGCCCAGCGCAAGGTCGACGACAAGTCCAACGAGATTACGGCAATCCCCAAGCTGCTCAAAGCCCTGGAACTGAGCGGAGCGGTGGTGACCATCGATGCCATCGGCTGCCAGAAGTCCATTGCCAGCCAGATCGTCGCGCAACGGGCCGACTACGTGCTGGCGGTGAAGGAAAATCAGCCTTCCCTGCTGGCCGACATCAAGGACTCGTTTCAAATGCTTGCCGCCGATAGCGTTGATGAGCAAATCGACTGCGGGCATGGCCGCGTAGAACGCCGCACCTGCTCGGTGCTCGGAGATCTGAGCTTATTGGATGCGCCCGGACAATGGGCCTCATTACAAGGGTTGGTGCGCATCCAGGCCGAGCGTTATCACAAGGCGACCGGCGCCAGTGAACGCGAAGTCCGTTACTACATCACCAGTCTCAAGCCCGATGCCGCGCGGTTGAACGCCGTCATCCGCCAGCACTGGGGCATTGAAAACAAATTGCACTGGGTGCTCGATGTCGGCTTCGGCGAGGACCTCAGCCGCAAACGCGCCGGGCACGCCGCCCAGAACTATTCCATCCTCACGCGCATCGCCCTCAACATGCTCCAACAGGACAAAACCTGCAAATTGGGCATCCACGGCAAACGGCTGCAGGCTGCTTGGGACCACGAATATCTGCTCCGACTACTCGGAGTCCAAAATTAGATGCGTTTGCCCTGCGGTCTCTCTGGCGGAACTGGCCCCACGCGTTGCTATGATGGCGAGGTGACTGGCACGGCGAAATTGGCGTGGGCTGCGGGGCTGCGCACGGTGTTTCTGGACCGCGACGGCATTCTGAACGAGAAGATGCCGGATCACCGGTACGTGACGCGCTGGGAGGAGTTTCGCGTGCTGCCGGGCGTGCCGGAGGCTGTGCGGCGGCTGAATGAGGCGGGGTTGCGCGTGGTGGTGGTGTCGAATCAGCGCGGCATCGCGAAGGGGCTTTACACTACGGCGGATTTGGAGGCGATGCACGCGCAGTTTCAGCGGCTGCTCGGACGCGAGGGCGCGCGTATCGATGGGTTTTTTATTTGCCCGCACGAAGAGAATGAGTGCAATTGCCGCAAGCCGTTGACGGGGCTGTTCGAGCAGGCGGTGGCGCGGTTTCCTGAGATTACGGCCGCGACGAGCGTGATAATTGGGGACTCGGCTTCCGATGTTGAGTTTGGACGGCGGCTGGGGATGAAGACGATTCTTGTCGATGCGCGGGATAGCGCGGCCCAAGTCGCGGAGTTAGCGGATTTGCGCTTTGGCTCGCTGGCTGAGGCTGTGAATGCGATTTTGGCAGCGCGCGGCGCCGGTTCATAGAGGCTGCGCATGGCGAGTGAAAAATCGCGCAGGGGCTAAAGCCCCACAATCGTTTCAAGGCGTTATTCGGCGCGGCTGAAAGCCGCGCCCTGATACAGGACTCAGAAATTTTTCAGATCTACAATCGCTTTCAAAATGGTTTCGGGCTGGGGCAGAATCGCGTCTTCGAGCTTGGGCTGGTAGGCGACGAATGTGTCCATGGAGCCAATGCGGCGCACCGGGGCGTCGAGATCGTCGAAGAGTTCGTCGGCGATGCGCGCGGCAAGTTCTGCGCCGTAACCCCAGCTCAGCATGTCCTCGTGGGCCACGATCACGCGGTTGGTTTTACGGACCGAATTGGCAATTGCTTCCCAGTCGTAGGGATTGAGGGTGCGCAGATCGAGAATCTCCACGTCGATGCCGTGCAGGCGCTCGGCTTGTTGCGCAGCCTGGAGAGCGCGCGGCACCAGTGCGCCGTAGGTGACGAGGGTGAGGTGAGAACCGGGGCGAACGATCTTCGCCTTGCCGAAGGGGATGGCGAAATCCGGTCCAGGATAGGAGGAGCGGCCGTAGGTTTCGCGGTAGAGGCGCTTGTGTTCGAGAAAGAGGACGGGGTCGTCGCAGCGAATGGCGGTGCGCAAAAGGCCGTTGGCGTCGAGGGCGTTGGAGGGAAACACAACGCGGAGGCCGGGAGTGTGGGTGAAGATACTTTCGCCGGATTGAGAGTGGTAAATGGCTCCGCCGGTGAGGTAGCCGCCGATGGGCACACGGATGACGGCGGGCGCGCTCCAGGTCCCGTTTGAGCGCCAGCGCAACAGGGATAACTCATTGTGAATCTGGTGCATGGCGGGCCAAATATAATCAAAGAATTGAATTTCTACCACCGGTTTCATGCCGCGCAGCGCGTAGCCCACGGCCCGGCCGACGATGTTGGCTTCGGCCAGCGGCGAGTTGAAAACGCGCTCCGAGCCGAACTCGGTTTGCAGGCCGGCGGTGAGCTTGAAGACTCCGCCCTTTCCCTTCACCTCGCTGAGAGCTTCGTTGCGGCTGGCGTCGGCGACGTCTTCGCCGTAGATCACAATGCGCTCGTCGCGGCGCATCTCGTCGCGCAGACAATGATTGATGAGGTCGGCCATGGTGTGCGCGGCGACCTTTGGCACGCTCTCTTCCTCTGTGTGCTCGGGTTGCTCGGTGGCAAATGCGGCGCGGGTGGGATCGAGATCCTCGGAGTAGACGTGCGCGGCGATGCTCTCGACAGCAGGCGGCGGAGATTGCAGCGCGCGCTCAGCGGCCTCCGCGGCTTCGTGGTCAAGGCTGCGTTCCAGCTCGTCCAGCTCCGCGGCGGTGATGATGCCGTCGGCAATCAGCCGTGTGCGCAGGCTGGCGATGGGATCGCAGAGGGCGTCGGCCTCGCGCTCGGCAGCGGAGCGGTAGTTCTTGTCATCGTCCGACAGGGAGTGGGAGTAGAGGCGCACACAATGGCCATGCACCAGCGCCGGACCGCGGCCCGCGCGGCAGTGGGCGGCTGCCTGCTGAAATGCGCGCAGGCTGGCCACGGGATCGTTGCCGTCGATCTCGGCAAAAAAGAAGTTGGGGAAATTGGCGACCAGACGGGAAATGTTTCCGCCCGGCGTGTTGACCTCAACAGGAACGCTGATGGCGTAGCCGTTATCTTCGATCATGAAGATGACCGGCAGCTTCTGATTGGACGCGGTGTTCATCGCTTCCCAGAACTCGCCCTGCGAGGTTGAGCCTTCGCCGACGCAGGCCAGAGTCACCTCGTCGCCGTGGAAATCGACGTTGTGAAATTCGCGATAGTCGCCGGGGTCTTTGACAGCGGACTCGGGATGGCGGCTGAAGTAGCGGCCGGCTTCGGCGCAGCCCACAGCATGAAGCAACTGGGTCGCGGTGGAGGAGGATGTGCTGACGATGTGAAGAGAGCGGCTGCTCCAGTGGGTGGGCATCTGACGGCCGCCACTGGCCGGATCATCGGCCGCGCCTACGGCCTGCAACATCATGTCGTAAGGGCTGACGCCCAGCGCCAGACAAAGCGCGCGATCGCGATAGTAGGGAAAAAACCAGTCGTAGCCGGGACGGAGAGCCAGCGCCGCGCCGACCTGAAGAGCCTCATGGCCGGCGGCGGAGATCTGGAAGAAGATTTTTTGCTGACGCTTGAGGAGAATTTCCCGGTCGTCTACCGCGCGGGAGAGAAACATCAGCCGGTAGATTTCGACCAACTGCGCTGCGGTGGGCTCGCCAGCAGCGGGGGACGCCCCCGCAGCACGAGCCCTGGAAATTGCCACTTCCATTCCGGTCGACCCCCAGGAACGCTCTCCAGATACTGCTCACTTCGATTGTAACAACGTGGCAAACGCAAGTGCTGGTCAGGTAGTGGGCCAGTTTGAAAAAGCCTTCCCTCAGGGGCTGAAGCCCACCGCTATTTTGGGGCTTTGCGGCACGACTGAGGTCGTGCCCATTCAGAACGGTTTGAAACTGGCCCACTACCGCTTGTCAAGCCGACTGTCGGGCCGGAAAGGCGCCGAGGAATTCAATGAGTGGGAAAAATCATCGGCGCCTGCGGCGGCAAGGTGGTCTGAGGCTGGCCCACGCTTTCGGTCATCCTTTGCCGCACGTTGCGCGCGAGTTTTTCAATGTCGGCGATTTTATGCAATTCGTCCGGGGTCAATGAGTCCGCATTGGTCTTGGCGACCTCTTCATTCAGTTCCCTGGCGAGCTTCAACAGCTTGTCCGTGTCGGCGACGAGTTGCTTTTGGCGCTCGTTATTGAGTGCGCGCATCCGTCTTTCGAGCATCGCGGGGTCCGGATCGTCGGGCGAGAGCGAACTGAGATCGGTTTGCTGCGAGAAGGGGTGCATGCTCCCCTGGCCTTGCCCCTGTCCGCCGTTGGATCCACCAGACGACTGCGAATGGCCCGGCAACGCGCAGACGAGAACGCACAGCAGCGCCAGCAGAATCGCACCTCTCAGGCTGGCGCGGTGGCACAGACGGCTAGGATGAAATCCGGCAATCCGAAATACGCGCCGTGATTCATGCATGGTGAACCGTCCTGGCAGCACTTTGCATGGCTTACCTCAACCCTGGGGTGCTTCCCGTCCTAACCTTGTGGGCCAGCTGCTCGATCGCGCTGGCTTTGCGGACGACCGTCACAGAAAGCGTGTCCCTGTTGGTCTTGTCGACCTCCGACTTCAGATCCGTCGCCATCTTAAGCAGGTCGGCACATTCGCTTGCAATCTGCTGCTTTTGCGTCTCGCCGGCTGCGTTCGCAGCGGGTGGTTTTTGCTGCTGTCCGGCGGCAGGCGCTGGGGCACTGGCAACTTTTTCAGGAACCGCAGCGGTTGGAGCTGGCGCAGATTGGGCATGACCGCGCAGCAGGCCTGAGCCGGCCACAATGACGAGCGCGGCGCAACATGCCAACTGACAAAGAGGCGCGCCGCGGCGTCGAAACCAGGCCTCGGGCCTTCCTCGACCAGAGCAACATCCGCTCTCGATAGACCACATCATGGAGATTTAAGATGCGCCGGAGGGACCAGACGACATTCCGGCGATTCCTGCGCACAGTCTAGTCTAGAAGGAGGGAGTTTTGGCATGTTTCTTTCACCGATACACGCGAGTTTCATCCTGGCCATGCGATGGGGAGTATTCCAGGAAGGGCGGTTTCTGGGCAAAGTGCTGGATGAGTGGATAGCCGACAGCCAGGAGTTCGTCCATACCAAGCTGCCCAAGCTGATTGTGATTGCTATTATCGCTTTTATATTCAGCCGCTTACTGCGTCTCGGGACGCACCATATGACGCGCCTGGCGGAGCGAAGCTCGGCCGGCCTGGAACGCCTGGCAGAAGTGAAAACCATGGCCGGAGTGATCCGGACCACGGGGTTGGCGATTATCGGCCTGATTGCGGGCTTCATGGCGCTCGATACTATCGGCTTCAGCCTTGCCCCCTTGCTGGCATCGGCCGGCATCGCGGGCATTGCCATCGGCCTGGCCGCACAAACCATCGTCAAAGATATGCTGAACGGATTTCTGATCCTGGTAGAGGGTCAGTTTAGCGTGGGCGACCAAGTGCGCGTGGCCGGGGTGAGTGGCGTGGTGGAAGCGCTGACGTTGCGCAGAACCGCGGTGCGCGACGCGGACGGCACGCTCTATGTGATTCCGAACTCGCAGATCACGACGGTCGCCAATCTGAGCTCCGGTTACGCCGTGGCCACGGTGAATGTGAGCGTGGATTTCTCGGCACATCCCGACGCCGTGACAGCGCTGCTGAAAAAGATTGCGATGGACTTGCGCAACAGCGACGATTTCCGCGACGTGATTCTGGATGATCCGAAGGTTCTGGGCCTCGACAGCTTGAAGGGCTCACAGATGAGCTTTCCCGTTGTCTTCAAGACGCGCGCTAATCAGCAATACGGGCTGGTGCGCGAGTTCCAGCGGCGGGTGCGGCTGGCTCTTGAAGAGAATCATCTGCTGCCGGGCGACCCGAACCGGGTGTTCCAGCACCGCGATGATGCGGATGTGGCGGGTATGTCTGGGCGGGCTGAGGAGACGCCGGCGCCGGGGCGCGATGCGACCACGATTAAGCCTCAGGAAAGCGATCCGTTCAGCGGGGAGTGAGTAGACCGTTAGGAATCCGATTCGAGCGCGTTCAGTAGAGCCTCCCCGTTGGTGATCGGCGGCAGGCACGTGCGACCGCGGCAGACCATGGCCCACACATCGGCGCCGCCGGGCGGTGGAACCAGGAGCAGGGTCTCGGCCAACGCTTCAGGAATTTCGCCTGCGATGAGCCGCGCGGGATCGATGCGCATCACGGTTTTGTTGATGGCGAAGCGCGCTACGGCCAAAGCCTCAAGACGCGCCGCTTCGGGCCCTGAGCCCACAATCACTATTTGGACCGGATCGAGCAGAAGCCGCTCAGCGGCCAGGCCATAACTGCCGGCGTAGAGGCCAAAGTGGTCCACAATGCCGGCAAAACAGGCCAGCGTATCTTCGGCGATGTCGCGATATTGCTTGCGTCCACTCAACGCTTCTAGGCGCAGCAAGGCCGCGGCTGCTGTGGGGTTCCCTGCCGGCGTGGGCGCATCCTGAAGCGGTTTGCGCCGCGCAGATAATGCGCCGAGCGAAGTTTCGGGAGGCGCGGCCGCGTCGAAGAATCCACCGAAGGCTGAATCATGGAAGCGCGTAATCATAGCGTCGGCCAACTTGACGGCGGCGTGGTGATAGCTCATGTCGCCGCTCGCCATCCACGCGTCGATGCAGGCGTGGATGGTAAAGGCATAGTCGTCGAGCGTGCCGGGAACTTTTTCGCTGCCTGCGGTCTGCTCGGGGCCGTCGGCGTAGGCGATGACGTGGTTGAGCGCAGATTCCTCATCCCAGGCTTCTTTGAGAAGCCGATCGAGCGTGAGCAGCGCAAATTCCTTCGCTGAATCCATGATCAGGACGTGCGCGGTTTCGAGATAGGCTGAAACAGCCATCGCGTTCCAGCCTGTGTAGAGCGTGCGGTCGATGAACGGCGTGGGGCGCAGGGCGCGCGCGGCAAGTAATTTGGCGCGGGCCGAATCACGCAGGGCGAGCAGGGATTCGTATGCCGCGCCTGTTTCTTTCGCCAGCTCGCCGAGCGATTGCTTCAGGTGCAGCACGTTCCTGGCTGGGTCGTGATGCATCTCGCCCAATTCGCCAATGTCCCAATACTTCGCGGCAAAATCCAGCTCCGCGGGATCGAGAGCGGCGCGCGCCTCTTCGAGTGTCCATGTGAAGTAGTCGCCATCGTCGTCGAGACCCACATCGGCGTCCTGCGAGGCAAAAAATCCGCCGCGCTCGCGGTCGGTCATGATCGAGTCAAGCCAGGCGACGATCTCGCGCGCGGTTTCGAGGAAGTCCTGGCGCACATAGCTCTGGAAGCCGTGGACGTAATTGCGCAGAAGCTCTGTGTTGTCGTAGAGCATCTTCTCGAAGTGAGGAACGATCCAGCGCTCGTCGACGCTGTAGCGATGAAAGCCTCCTGCGAGTTGATCGTAGACGCCGCCGCGTGCCATTTTTTCGAGCGTGGTGATGAAGGATTCGCGCGCAGGCTCGTGATTGCGGCTCATCGCCATCTGGAGCAGCAGGTCGAGCGCTGCGGGATGAGGGAACTTGGGCTGCGAGCCGAAGCCGCCGTTGCGGGCATCGAATTGGCCCACGATCGACGCGGCAATTTTCCCAACCAAATCGAGGGAAAGACCGCTGCGCGCGGAAAAGCTTTCGTTGTGCTCGATGGCGGCCATTACGCTCGAAGCTGTTTCGAGCGCTTCGTCGCGGCGCTCGCGCCAAACCTGCGCCATGGCCATCAAGACGCGCCCCATACCCGGGCGGCCGTAGCGGTCGTCGCGGGGAATGTAGGTGCCACCGAAGTAAGGACGGCCGTCGGGCGTGAGAAACGCGGTGAGCGGCCATCCGCCTTGACCGCTGATGGCGGAGACCGCGGCCTGGTAACGCGCATCCACATCGGGGCGCTCGTCGCGATCCACTTTGACGGCGATGAAAAGCTGGTTGATGAGCGCCGCGATTTCGGGATCCTCGTACGATTCGCCATCCATGACGTGGCACCAGTGGCACCATACCGCGCCGATGTCGAGCAGGATGGGTTTGTCCTCGGCCTGGGCGAGCGCAAACGCAGCCTCACCCCACGCATGCCAGTGAACGGGCTGGTGGCGCGCCGAGCGCAAATACGCCGATGCGGCGTATTCAAGCTGATTGCCGGCGGTGGGGAAAGTGGCTTCGTCCATGGTGTGAGAATACAGGGCGGGATCACAGCGCGGCCAGTGCTCCGGCTCGCATCCTGCGTGCCGGAAGCGATTTGTTATATTCAGCGTGGAGCGTTTCACGAAATGCATTTTCTCTCAGGCGCAAACCAAAGAACCGTCGCGGTCCGCGTTTCCCATGTACGATAAGCAGCCATTCATTCCGGTATCGGGTTTTCCAGAGGAGCCTCGCTCCGGATGGGCGGCAATTGCGCGCGCGCTGCGCAGGGCGCTGGCTGGCGGACGTCGCGTAGTTTGCGTCGAGTGCTATCCGGGCGTGTTGGTGGACGAAGTGCGACAGCAACTTGCAGCGCTCCTCGATCCTGCGTTGGTAGTTTCCACCGTGGACCTGTTGCTGCCGCCCGATGAGCTGGATCGAAAGTTTGCTGCGCTTCTGACGGACGATCCCGTGTTCGGCGTAATGAACCGCGTGGAAATTGAAGACTTTTTCGATCAGGAGAAACTGCGGCACGCCCGGCAGCGGATTGCGCAGTGGGAAGCGACAGCGTCTGCATCCGGAATCGCGCTCGTGATCGGCACTGGAGCGGTTTTGGTCGCTCCAGAGCACCGGCTGCTCATCTACGCCGACATGGCACGCTGGGAGATTCAGCAGCGGCAGCGGCGCGGGGAGATTGGCAATCTCGGCGCGGACAATTTGAACGAACTCCCGTCGCTCAAATACAAGCGCGGATTTTTTCTTGACTGGCGCGCGGCCGATCGGTTGAAGCAACTCGTGTGGAACGGGATCGACTTTCTGCTCGACACGAATGCGCCGGCGCATCCCAAAATGGTTTCCGGCGAGGCGCTACGCGCGGGATTGCGCGCAGCCGTGTGCCGGCCATTCCGCGTGGTTCCCTTCTTCGATCCCGGTCCCTGGGGCGGCCATTGGATGGAAGAGGTGTGCGACTTGCCGCGCAATTTACCCAACCATGCATGGTGCTTCGACTGCGTTCCCGAGGAGAACAGCCTGCTGTTGGGTTTTGGCGATGCGCGCGTGGAGATCCCCGCGATCGACCTAGTCTTCGCGCATCCGCGCGAGTTGCTTGGCGAGAACATTTTTGCGCGCCTGGGAGCGGAGTTTCCCATCCGCTTTGATTTTCTCGACACTGTGGGTGGAGGCAATCTTTCGTTGCAGGTACACCCGCTGACAAGCTACATCCGTGAACATTTTGGCCTTGAGTATACGCAGGATGAAAGCTATTACATGCTGGATGCAAAGCAAGATGCATGCGTTTATCTCGGGCTCAAGGATGGCATCGACCCGACGGCAATGCTGCGCGATTTAGAGACCGCGCAAACCAGCGGCGCATTCGACGCCGAGCGCTATGTGAACAAGTGGCCGGCGAAGAAGCACGACCACTTTCTGATTCCTGCGGGAACGATTCACTGCTCAGGCCGCGACAGCATGGTGCTTGAGATCAGCGCCACGCCTTACATCTTCACCTTCAAGTTGTGGGATTGGGGACGCGCCGGACTCGACGGGCGGCCACGGCCCATTCACTTGCAGTATGGCGCGGAAAACATTCAGTGGGACCGTACCACGGATTGGGTGCGGCACTCGCTCATCAACCGCGTGCAGCCCCTGGCCGCGGGCGATGGGTGGCGCGAAGAACGGACAGGGCTGCACGAACTGGAGTTCATCGAGACGCGCCGCCACTGGTTCACCGGCACAGTGCCGCACGAGACCGGTGGCCAAGTGAACGTGCTGAACCTGGTGGAAGGCGCCGAAGCCGTTGTGGAGAGCCCCAGCGGCGCGTTCGAGCCCTTCGTGGTGCACCACGTGGAAACCTTTATCGTGCCCGCGGGAGTGGGGCCGTACACGATTCGCCCTCACGGAGCGGCGGAGGGCACGCAATGCGCCACGATGAAGGCCTTTGTCCGCGAGGATACGTAGGCCGCGAGCCGCACCGCAAATCAGTTCTTCGCGAGCTCGCTTTCAACTGCCGCAATCAGTTCGGGAGCGTCGGGTGCGGTGTTGGGCGCAAAGCGCGCCACGACCCCGCCGCTGCGGCTGACGAGGAACTTCTCAAAGTTCCATTGGATCTCGGGCGCGGGGTTGGCGTCGATGTTGTGCTGCTTGAGGACGGCAGCCCATCCGGCCGGATCGCCCTTGGCCTTGGGTTGCGCCGCGATGAGCGACGCATAGAGCGGATGCTTTTCCGCGCCGGTGACTTGGATCTTGCCGAACATGGGGAATTTGACGCCGTAATTCAGCGTGCAGAAGCTCTGAATCTCGTCATTGGTGCCCGGCTCCTGGCCTTTGAAGTCGTTGGCGGGAAAGCCCGCAACCACAAGACCCTGGCCGCGAAAACGCTCGTAGAGATTTTCCAGGCCTTCGTATTGCGGCGTGAGACCGCATTTTGACGCGACGTTGACGACGAGCAGGACTTTGCCTTTGAACTCGCCGAGTGATGCGGCTTCGCCGGTGATTTTGGTAACGGGGATGTCGTAGATGGATGAAGTCAAGGTGGGAATCTCCTCTAACTCTCATCCTATCGCAGAGGGCGGCCGCAATCAGGGCAATTTGCGAATAGGTGAAAGCAGTGTTTGTGCGGCCATCATCCCCGGTCCCCAAAAGCGAGGGACCGGGGGCACCGTCCCCGGCCGCGTTGCCGCTACTGCACCAGCAAGATTGATGCGCGCCAGAAGGCTGCTTTCTGCGTTGCGGGATCGATGACCGTGACCTGGCAATCGTACGATCCGCGCGGCAATGTGTCGACGCCGAGATCGAAGTTCAGGCTCATCGTGCCCAATCGGCTTGTGGTGCTGGGGACGATGGATTGCAGAGGAGTCTCATACAGTTTTTTGCCGCCCTGATAGAGACTGACGAATGCGAAGACAGGTTGCGTGTCCGGCACGGGTGGCGGCGTGGTTGCCGCCGCCGGTTTGTACGCCTGGAAGTAGACGTGGATCTGGTGGCCGGTGGAGAAGACGCGCGTCACGCTGGGGATAAGCTTCTTTCCGTTCTCGACGAGCGGATTTACAGCTTCGTCCTTGGCGCGGTCTTTGGCTTTGGCAGCGTCGTAGATGGCATCGCGCAAATCGACGCGCTGGCTCGAGAGCACCACGGCGCTGATGGGAACGCGCTTGAGTTCCTTGTTCAGGTTGGGAATCACGAAGGTGGTCTGGAAGGTGCCGATTCTGCCGGTTTCATCGTCGCGCGCCAGGAACTTGATGGAATATTTTCCGGGCAGCAGTGTGAATCCGGTGTCGTATTCCAGGGGCACACGGGCGAGTTCCGCGGCGGTCTTGTCGGTTAGCTTGATATTCGTGTTGTCGCGCACGTTGCTGACGGTGGTGCCGCCGACCAGGTCCTTGATCTCGCCGACGAAATCGATGCGCGTGATCTCGGCGCCGCCGCGCTTGGCAAGCGCCAGCTCGCGGCCGGGGATTTTCACGATGATGGGAACAAAATATTCAGCGCGGTTGAGCTGGAAGTAGTCGATCTCCATGGCGATGGTGAGATCGGTGATGGGATCTTCAAGCATCAGCGCGTCTTCAAGCTGGCGCTCGCGATCGACGTCGTTGAATTTGTTGAACTCCTTGTTCGCATAGTAGCCCTGGCGATAGTCGAGCTTGGCTTCCTGATTGTTCGCAAGCGAAATGCGAATGCGCCGGAATTTGCCGTTGGGATCGGTGTTCGAGGTGTAGTAGCCGAGGATGTAGTAATCCGAAATCGATTGCTGCGCCTGCACAATGCCGCCCGCGAGATCGTTGTTGTCGAGGAATGCCTTGCCACCGGTGTCGCCGGCCAGCGCGTAGAGCGTGTCCTGCGAGCGTTGGAAGTTGGTAGTAACTGCCTGCGCCGACGCGCCGGTATACATGGACTGCCCGCCGGGCGAGCCTTGCGAGGCATCGCCCATGGGCGCGTTGGCCACCAGCCCGCGCGCGTCAACGGTCCAAATCGTCACACCATCTTTGATCGCCTCGTCGGCCGTGGCGTGCATCTGCGCCTGGTTATCGATGCCGTTCAGCCGCAAACCGCTGGCAAAATAAAGCAGCGATTTCTTTTCGCTCACCTGGCCAAGCATGTGCGACGCGGTTTGCAGCGCGGAGAGCTGGCGGTCCGTATTGAAGACGTTGAACTCGCTGTCGTCTTGCCCGAAGGCCGCGCCGGTATCGGCGCTGCTGGCATCGTCCGTCGTGCCTTCCAGTCCCTGACCTTCGCCGACGACCATGGTTTCAAGAATGCTGAGCAGCCGATTGCGGTCGGCCGTAAAGTCCTGCAAAATGTCGACCGAGCCGCCCTGATAGCGCATGATCGACACCAGATCCGCTGTGGTCATCTGCGTGCGGACGAATTTTTCCGCGGCTTCGAGCGCGCGCATCTGGTCGGACGGCGGCAAGGCCGTCATGTCGAAATACAAGGCCAGCAGCCGCTTGTCCTTGTAGCGCTGGTTGTCCATGGTTTCCGGTGCGATGGCCTCACGCGCCAGTTTGTTGTAAACCGTAACGTTCTCGGTGGCAGAGGTCATCTCAGGCAGGGGCTTGGCGGTTTCAGACAAGTTCTGGTGCTCGCAGTAACGGATGGTCTGCGCAACACCGTCTTCGGTGAGGACAAAATCCTTCGCGGTAAGCCCGTGAACGAAATGACCCTGCTTGTCTTTCACCTCAACGGCTTCGACAACCAGGTTCGACTGCACCTTGATGGTAAAATTCTGCGCCTCACCCGAGTTCTTGTTCTGGCCCACCTGCTGCGTACGCGAGCCCGCCACGGTCACAAGAAGAATTGCGAAGATTGCCAGTTTCCGCATCATTGCCACCTCAGGTGGAATGTGGTTTGCAGGCTGCGCATGCCGCCGGTCGAGGTGGGCTTGCCGAACTGCGTATTCTCCAAATTCCAGATCGTATTCCAACCGGTGAAGGTCGCGTGGTTGAAGGTGTTGGTGGCATTCACACTCACGTCGAGATACCACTTGCCGTGCGGGCGGAAGGTACGCGCCATGGACGTATCGAAGGTGAATTGATCGGGTCCCGCAATCGAATTCCTGGCCGCCGTTCCCCATTGGCCGGCAGGCGGTGCTTCGTAGGCCGACAAATTCAGATGCGAGCCGGCGCCGGAACCGGAGCTATAGATCGGCGTGCCGGTTAGTTGCGGACGGCCGATCGCAAAATCCGTGCCAGAAACCGTGAGCGGGTAGACAGGCGTCTCCGGCAATCCTGATCCATAGGTCAAATTGCCCAGCACCGTCCACTCCTTCAACGCTCGACCGCGCCAGCCGCCCAGCAAGGTGCCGCCTTCCAGTCCCTGGCCGCTGGTGTATTGCGCCGTCACGTTCAAGAGCTGGCGCTGATCGAAGCTCGAGAGCGAACGCTCCGCCTTTGGGTCGAGCCAGTTCTGGGCGATGGCCGCCGAAGGGGACGACAACGACGCCGATTGCGATGAGCCTCCGCTCGAGGTTTGATGGCCCGCGCCGCCGAGATAGGCATCGTCGTCGATCGACTTCGAATAGGTGTACGCGAGGGAGGCGGCAAAGCCGCTGCGCAACCTGCGCCGCAACTGGAATTGCCCTTCCTCGCGGGTAGAACTGCCGTTGGATGTCTCGTAGACAAATCCCAGAGGATAGCCCGGATTCGGGTTCGTCGTGCCTAGCGGATAGCTGTTGGGCAGAATCTCCTGGGGACCGTGCGAGCCTCTGTAGCCGCGGTAGGTAGCCGTTGCCTGCAACGCAAAGGGCAGATCGCGCTGCACCGACACCTGCCAGATCTGTAAGTAGCCAACACGAAAGTTGGGGTCGATGGCGAATGTGTCCGGAGTGGTTTTGGAACAGGCGTTTAGACCATTCGCCGTCACCGCTGCGGGAAATCCACTGGCCAAAGTAAGCTGGCACGTCGTGCTATTGGCAACACTCAAGCTGGTGGACAGCGGATATTGCTGCGCCATATTGAGGACGATGTTCTGATAGACCGACGTGTCGGGATACAGTCCGTAGCCCGCCTTGATCACCACAGTCGACGCGGGAATCGGCCGCCAGGTGGCGCCAATGAGCGGCTCAATCATGCGCCGGTCCGGTCGAATCAGCGCGGCGGGGTAGTTCGTTCCACTCACGCTGCTGCCCTCAACCGGCTTTACAGACGTAAAGTCACTGCTCACGTCGAGATTGACCAGATTGCCGAACAGCTCTGTGATGGGCGCGCCGTAGTCCCAGCGCAGGCCAGCGTTGATGGTGAGAATCGGCATCACGCGCCAGTCGTCGTTGATATAAGCGTTGTAGACCGGTTCGCGAAAATACTTGTTCGCGTTGCCGTAGGCAATGGCGCTTCCGTCGGGAACGCCGATTAGAAAATCGGCAAGGGCCGACCCGCTGGCCGTGGCGAGACCGTTAAAGTTGAAGGTGCCCCGCGGGTTCTGCTGGAAATCGTCGTTATACTCTCGCTTGTTAAATTCAACGCCCGCCTTTATGTTGTGCTTGCCGCGGTAGATCAGCGTCGAAACCGAAAGATCATCGGACCGGCCGCGATTGAAGGAGCTGTTGGCATCGCTCAGCCCGGCGGTGCCGTCTTGAAAGCTCAGCGTGGGCGGACCCCAATTGATTGCATCCTGATTGTTGCCCGTGACGCCGGCCGCGCCCGAAACATTCTGGCGGTTGGCAAAGTAGGGCGTCACCTCCGTGCGATTGCGGCCGAAGCTGAAGTTCGTATACAAAAACACGCGCGGCTTGAGCCGGTGCGACCATTGGACATTCGTGGTCATGCCCAGCGTGCCAGTCTCATCGACAAACCCAAAGAGATTCACACTGTCGGAGCGGATGCTTTGAAAGGCAAACCTTCCGTTGAAACTGTCTTTGCGCCCAACACTCTTGTCGAATCGCGACTGAAGTGCGTCCACATGCGTGTTGTTGAGCACCGGCGCCTGGTAGTTATAGGCAGATGAGGCGGTGACATTCGGAACCAGCGGCTTGTAGAAGTGCGACATCAGATAGGCCGCCTGCGCGCTGACTGGAACTTGGTTGTTTGTGTAAGGCGTGCTTGTTCCGGGCTGGTACACGGTTACGGGCTGTCCCGCGGCGTTCGTCAGCTTGGAGAGATCGCCGCTCTGCTCGGCGGGCGTCGGCACCAGGCCCGTCAGGATCTGCGAAACGCTGTTACGCGTCCACACATAGGCGAGAAAGAAGTTGGGACCGCGCGGCAGAAGATGCGGAATCTTGAACGGCCCCTGCAACGCCGCTACGCCCGTGAAAAGGTTAAACGATGGCTTCGTGGTGGGAGACCCGCTCAACGCATAGGGCTGCGCATTCAGCGCGGAGTTGCTCTCGTTGACTTGAAACCCGCCGGTGTAGAGAGCCTTGCTGCCGGAACGCGTATTGCCGAAGGCTGCATTGGTGGCGTACTGGGAGGTCGCCGCGTTGTTCACGCTGCCCTGCACCAGAAGCCCGTCGGCGCTCTGCTCGTTTTCTTCGGGGGCCTTGGGGATCTCAGTGGGCGCGTTGGCCTGCGCGGGCTTCTTTCCCTGGGGCGGCTGCGGTTGCTGGGACTGCGCTGCTGTGGGAGCAGAAGGCGGCGCTTCCGCAACCGGCTTCGCGGTTTGTGCGCTGGCCTGGATTTGATCGGGACTGAGAAGTTTCAACTCATACGCCGCGGCGGGCAGACTGGGTGCGATGGTCACTTCCGCGTGAAGCGGCGCGAAGGCTTGCATTTGAATGTCGATCGTCCATTTGCCGTCGGCAAGGTCGTCGAACTGAAACGTGCCGTCGACATCGGAGATTGCGGTCTTGGTCGTGGTACCTTGCGTGGCCGTGACCGTCGCTCCCGGCAGCGGCAACCCGCCGAAGGTGACCACGCCGCGAAAAGGCGAGGCCGCAGCGATTGCGCTGCCCGCAGGCGCGGCAGCAGCTTGTGGTACGGACGCAGCCGGAGGCGCAGGATTCGGTGCCTGGGGCGCGGCAACTGCGGTCTGGGCCACGGCGCAGCACGCAAGCAGCAATATGCATGCCAAGCCGAGTCCGCGGACTCGTCCGGTTCGGCGCGGTGCGGCTTCGCCCATCGTCGTTTGCACTCCGTCTTGAGATTTGCCGCGCCCAAGATTCGCCGTCAGACGACCGAGGCACACCAACACGCCTGCTTTGCATCAGGGGGATATCAACGATAAGACGTTGCGAGCCCCCGTTTTGTTCGGTGCGTCTTGCATTTTTGTACGCGCCGCCCCATCACATCAGTTGCAATCAATTCGCCGACGGTTTCTCGACGTGGTCGATCACGATCACGTCGACGGGGGTTTTCTCTGGGGTCAGCTTCAGCCCCAACTGCTCCTGCACTGCCTCGTATAAACTGGGCGCGGCGGCAGCCTCTGCCGGAGTCGAGCCGTCGGCGCCAGGGGTAGCCGGGAAGTGCGGCGGGTGCCCGTTGAACTGCGAATCATCGGGTGTGAACGTGCACTTGAAATCGTATTTGCCGGTGAGTCCGGTGCGGTCGACCACGGGCCGGTCCAAAACCAGAATCTGCAGAAAGCCCGTGAAGTCAGACATGGTGCCATTGATGACACGGAGGCTGACGCCGTCTGGTGCTGGCCCGAACCCGAGGCCCGGCAGGTTCCCCTTGCTCTGATTCAATGTGAGCTTCGGGCCGGTCTTCCCGACCTCCAAAACGTAAGCCGCCATCTCGCGCTGCTCGTGGTGGAACGTGAGCTTGAAGCGGTCGGCCAGCAGCTTCTGGATCATGACTCTTATCTGCTGCGTGTTGGGAACGCCCTCGGCGTCGGGCAGGGCTTCAATGTCATAGCGGTCGCTGCCGATCCACGCCGGGCCATTCACGATTTGTTTGACCTGCACGTTGTAGGCGAAGGAGAGAAGGTCTTGAAGCGACGAGGCGCGCGTGAGGAATTTGCGTCCCTGAATGACGAGGCCTTGCATTTGGGTGGCCCCGGAATTGTTCGGCTTGATGGTCGCGACCTCAAACGAAGGATTGGCATCGGCTGCCATCGGCTTGGGCGGTTCAGGAATCGGCCACGCCGTGTCGGCGTTGGCGCGATCCAGATTGAGCGGCAACGGATTCGGCCCCTGCGTCCAGGTTCCCGTGATGGTTTTGCCATCGGCGCTCATCTTGCCTTGGTACTTGCCGCCAATCGCGTCCATCGTGAAGGTCAGCGTGCCATCCTGAAACGTCGTCTTCGACACCGAGATGGGCTGGCCGCCCTGATCAACGCTGTAGAAGGTCGCCTTGTACTCACCGGCGGCGGCTTGCGTGATCTTCAACTCCAACCGCAGATCCCGGCCCGCGTGCAGCGTTCCCTGCCAGATGCCCAGAACGTCCATTGGCGAAACCGGCGTTAGCGGCGCGGACGGGCTTTGCCCGGCCGGCGCTGGCGCAGTTGCCGCGGGCGCAGCAGCCTGCGCATGTGCACAAATCGCGGCGGCCAATAGGCCGCACGCTGCGAACCCCGTGAATACTTTCCTGAAAAGATGCATCTTGTCTTCCTTCCGTACGTCCCTGGTACTATGTTCCGGTATGTCTGATCCGCGAATCCTCACCCCGGTTCTTCTCAATTCGCTCCCGGCTTCTCCACATTGTCGATGACCATCACGTCATCCGGCGCTTTGGTGGCCTCGATCTTCAATCCGAGCTGTTCCTGGATCGCCGTATAAAGATTTGGAGGCGCATCGGCCGCGTCACTCGGCGCCGGAATGCTCATGCCCGTCCCGCGAAACTGCTCGAACTGAGACTCATCCGGCGTCCATTTCAACCGCATATCGTAACGGTCCGTCAGGCCCGTCTGGTCGACTACCGGCCGGTCTGTGACCGAGGCTTGAAACCATGTGGCAAAGCCGGCAATGGTCAGGTTTCTCCCGATTACGGTTACGCCTTGCGCGTTAGGACCTTGGATTCCAAATCCGCCTGGATCGCTGGGCGCGGCCGTCGATTTCGTCAGTTTTGGGCCGCCCGCAGCCACCGTGATGGCATACACCGCAAGCTCGCGCTTCTCATTGTGGAACTTAAGTTGAAATCTGTCGGCAAGCAGATTCTGCATCAGGTTCTGCATCTGTTTCGGGTTCGGGATGCCGGGCACATCGGGCGTGCCTTCGACGTCAAAGAGGTCTTTGCCCGCCCAGTCGGGTGCGCCCGCGATTTGTTTTGCGTGCAGTCCGAAGCCGAGCGCAATCATGTCGTTCAAGTTCGCGTTTCTCAACAGGAAATGGTGCCCGTCGAAGCCGATGTTCTTGCCGCCTCTTCCCGGCGGGCTCGGCTTCACCGTTACCACGTCGAATACGGGTTTCGCGTCGGGCGGCATCTGCTTCGGCGCCTCGGGTATTGCCCAGGCGCCATCGGGCGCAGTGCGCGCAAGAGAAATCGCCAACGGATTCGGGCCGCCCATGCCCCATTTTGCATCGATGGTTTTTCCGTCGGCGCTCAGCGTGCCCTCGATGGTGAGCATCGGCGTCGTGAATTTGATATCCGTGCCCTGGATAGTCACGCTATTGAACGTGAGCGGCGACGTGCCCCGGTCGGCGTTGTACATCGAAGCATGGTAGGTTCCGGCAGCATCCTTTGTTACTTTGATGACGATGCGCTGACCGTTTCCGCCATTAGGAGGCGTGAGCGTGCCTTGCCAGATGCCGGCAATAGCTGTTGGCGAGGAGGGCGCGGGCGAATCCGCCGCGGGAGCAGCCGTTTGCGCAGCGGGCGCAGGAGTTTGTGCCGCGGCTCGGTTCGCCGGGGACACGATGGCGAAAGCGACGGCCAGGGCCGCGCATCCCGCCATTGAAGACAACGTTTTCCAGCCAGGCCCTAGGTTGCGGCCATCAACTCCGGTTTTCATTGCGAATATTTCCTTCCCGCTCCCATGGGGGCAATTTCAGAGAACGCTAACTGCTGATCTTTCGGTCTTGAGCAGGATACATCGGTAAGACGGATATACGTCCTCTTTGTCGCAAAGGTTCCACGCTCTTTGTCTGCGGGTTTATGCGCCGCTCCTAGATGAGACGTTAATTGGCAGTCGGTTGCTCCACGTGATCGATCACCAGTACCTCGACCGGCGCCTTCTGCGGCTCGAGCTTCAGTCCGAGTTGCTTCTTCAGCGCATCGCGAAATGGGGCGCCGAAGGAATCCACATCGCCCGGTTGACCGGTATCTTCAGGCGTCCATGCGATCGAGAAGTCGAATCCGCCTTTGAGTCCCGTCTCGTCGATCAGCGGACGCGGCAGCGTAGCGAGCCCGGTCTGCGTCGGCATCGATTCCGCGAGCATCGCGAGCGTCACATTGCGCCCGCCGAACCGACGCGCTCCCTGCGCGCTCACCGGCAAACGCGCCACCATGCCGCACGGAATGGGCAACGCTGTGTTCGGTGTCGTGGCATGGGTTCCTTGCGCTCCCCCGCTGGCACTGCTGTCAGAGCTCTCTGGAAGCGCGGTCGTGACGCAATCGTCGATCGCCGAATGCGGCTGGAGCTGCGGTCCGGGCATCCCCGGCGTCGCCAGCACCAGAGCAAATACGGGAACCTCGCGCGCCTCCCAGTGCACCGCCAGCTTGAAGCGCTCGGCCAGCAGGCTCTACATCATGAGCCGCATCTGATCTTTGGTCGCCGGCTCCGAGGTGCGCGCTTCGATATCGTAGCGGTCGTTGCGCACCCAATCGGGCACGTGGAGATCCAGCCCGGCCCAGTAATCCATGCGCAGCGCCAGCTCCTCGGTGCCGCTCAGCTTGTACGCAAAGGTGATGTAGTGCAGAAGCGGCACGCTAATGGCGGAAAACAGCGTCCCATTCGGGGCCAGCACATCTTTCTGACTCACCGTAAACCACGCGTTGCCGTTGTCGAGTGAAAAATTGCTGTGCGACGGCGCACCCGTCTTGTCTTCCCGCACCGACGCGACATCGAATTCCTGATGGCCGCCGGCGGCTTTCTGCCAGTCGGGCGCGGCGCTTTGCGCATGCAGAGCCGCGGTTGAGTCCGACGCAATCGCCACCGCAACTACAAGGACTGCCGCGCCCGGCGAGAGCTTCCTGCCGCATTTCACGCGATACACGCAACCTCGCATTTTGGCGCAGCTCAACGCCAGGGGATAAGACCGTGGGAGCCTATCTCACTTAGACACCGCGGATCAACATCTTGTTCCCGCGATGCAGGTTTTCCTGGGATCAGCCGGTGTATTCATAGCGGCCGTTCCGCATTCAGCTTGCCTGCAACCGGATGCGCGCTTGCTTTTCGGCGGCTAGAGCCACCATGAATGGAAAGGCCTCGAAGCCCGGAACGAGATTGAAGGTTTTCTCTTTGAAACTCTTGTCGAAGCCGGAGGGTGCGTCGGTGGTTACGGTCAATGCGCCTTTTGCCTTGATGACGCGAACCGTGTGCGAGTCGATCTGCTCGACGCGCTCGCCTTCGCGCGCGATCACGGGAACAATCAGCTTCAGCGACCCAGAATCGGAGGACGCGCCGCTGGCGCTAGCCGCAATATCTACGGTCGATTCGCTGAGCCGGTAAACCATGTGATAGAGAATTTCGCCGGCAGAAACGGGTTTGCGCGATGCGGTGAGCATGCGGCCCTGGGCGTCGAAGACGATATCGCCGTGCGACTGATTTGCCGTGAGCGCGGCTTTGAAATCGTTGAGATTGGTGTAGGTCGCGCCGTTCACGTACTCGATGCGCGGGGTGAGCGGCATGTGCGGGCCCTCGCGAAATTGCTGCTGGTTGGCGATCTCGATCATCAGGTATTCGGTCATGCTGGCGGTGAGGATGGGGCCGAGTTGCATGTGGTAGAGCAACGACAACGCTCCGCCGGTGACGTGGCCGCCGCCGAGATTGCCTGCGCCGGGTTGCACGTGCTCCGAATATTCCCAGTCGTATTCGGTGACGGTGGCGCGCCAGGGACCGATGGCGGCCAGTTTGGTGCCGACCGTTGAGAAGCTTTTGAGCACGTAGGCTTCGTCGCGCGGCAGCTTCGGCCGCTCGGCGGGCTCGGCGTCGAATGTGCCGCGGTCAAGCACCGTGGCCAGCGCTTTGGCGTGAGTAAACGTGTGATGGATGCAGGGCAGATCGCCGTGCGCGAAGAAGTCCGGCCCGCCATAGAGCAACCCGTCATGAGTGCACGCGGCCATCAGCTCAAGGTTGCGCCGCGCCGCTTCGCGGAAGCGCGGATCGAACTTCGACATGAGCACAAAACCGGGATGACAGCCGTCGCTGGTGCGGCTGCCCCACCAGCTCCACTTGTAGTTGCGGGAGCCGAAGCTGTTGTCCCACGCGCCATCGGGCAGCATGAACTCCATGTGAGTTTTCATGGCGGCGACAACCTGCTGTTGCACCGGCTTGTCGTCAGCGAGCAAGCTGTAAAGCGCGAGGGAGGGCAGCGATTCCTCGACGTTGTAGCCCAGGTCCACAGGGCGGCAACCCTTGGGCGACACGCCATTGAGGGGATGGCCTTCGCCGAAAAGAAATCCGTCGGGGGTGAACTGGCTCAGGACTTCATGCGCCAGTGCGCACGCGCGATCGAAGTAGCGGGTTTCGCCCAGGACCTGCCCACAGAGTTGAAAAGCCAGCGTCGCCGTGACCGGATAATTCACGTTGCCGGTTTCGACGGTGATGAATCCGTCGAGAAATTTTGCCGCCGCGGCCAAGCGATCCTTCCATTGCGCGCGCGTGGCCGCGTCGAGAACTTCGCCGTGATGCTCGAGCGCCTCAGCCAGCGCGATCGCGTGAAACACGGTGATGCCTTGCCAGGTGCTGAGAGTCACGTCGTTGATCCAACTGCCGTCGGAGCGGCTCACACGGGCCTGAGACCACTCGTGCACGCCAATCGCCGCGCGGATATATTTGGCTTCGCCCGTGGTGTGCGCCACGCGCAGCAAGGGATAGACGGCGTCGCCGCAACGGCCGTGGATGAACGCGCAGGCGGGACACAGCAGGCCGCCCTGGAAGGCCGGGTCGCGCATTTCCTTCACTTGCCGCGCCAGCAAGCCATCGCACCAGGTTTTTAGGGTCTCGGCGTAGAGGCGTTGTTCGGATGATTGGGGCGATGAGGCGGCGCCTTGCGCGTTCGCTAGCCCCGGAAAGACGACTCCGGCGGCAAGAGTGGCGGCACCGGCCGCGAATCGGCGCAGAAGTTCTCTGCGCGTGATCGCGCTGGGAAAAATCGGAGTTTTCATCACGGAGAATACTAACGCGAGTTTGTGGCTTCTGCATGCGGATTCATCGTGTGGGAACTCGCATGCAACTCCACCGGCGACGCGCATATTTTCTTGGGATCCGTTCAATAACTGTCTTGAGGAAGATTCTTACGCCCGCTCAAGCGGGCTGCCGACTAGGGCTCTGATTCAATCCCCAGGCTCACGCCTGGGGCTACCGTCTTTTGCCCGCTGAAGCGGGCTCTTTTGCGGCGACGTTTCCCCGAGGAGCTATCCAAAGACTGATTGTTGGGCGGCCTTTTGGGACTACCAGCTATACACGGCCAGAATCGAAGGCGCACCGGTTTTGCCTTCAATCACGCTGACCTTCAGGACGGCTTCGAGGTTGCGGTTGGCAAAGTCACTTCCGATGCTGTCCTTGAGCAGCTCCATGTAGTGTGGGCTGGCTACGAATTGCGCGGCGGCTTCGGTGCCGTTGCGGCCCTCACCGGCAAGCACCACCACCCATCCGTCAATGGTCGGGTCGCGGAAGCGGGCGACGAGCGCATAATCGTCGGCGCTGGAGTAGGGCTTGGAGGTATCGCGATCCCAGTGCGCTTGTGGCCGCGTCTGGTCCACGATGCTTTCGCCGCCGGAAGGCGTATAGGGCAGGAAATGGAAGCGCAGAGGCTGCAATAGCCGGAGGGCCCAGTCATTGTTGTAGCCGCCCAGCAGGATGACCGAGTGTTCGCGCAGATCGGGCAAAGATGTGGTGGCTGAAGACACCAGTTGCGTTGCGGCTCCGGAATGCTCCAGGGTGGCGCTGATTTGAGAAATTGCGGAGGCGGCCTGCATGGAGATGAAAGGATACTCAATGGTTTTATCCGCCGTGACCACGCCCGAGTAGTTATTGGGGGCGAATGCCGAACTTCCCGTGCAAAGAATGACGGTGTGTTGATCGCGAATGACGGGGGCCCAAAAACCTTCGACCGCGGTCTGAGAAGGCGCTTCGCGGTACTTCAACAAAACACCTGCGGCGATGGCAATCAGAAGCACCACCGTCGCAATAACCCACCAAACGAGCTTCCGGGACCCGGCGGTGTGACCGGTTACCGTGTGCACGCCGGCGCTGCCGTGGGCGGCTTCGTCCGCACTTGCTGACGGGGCGTCCAGACCCGATTCGTCGGCTTCTGCCGCCGCCAGATGGGGAAAATGTTCCGTTGCAAGATATGCCCCGCGAAGGTCCGGGGCGTCAATGGTATCTACATGGCCATCGTGGTGGCCGTCGTGCTCATGCAGAAACTCCGCAACATACGAGCCGGCCGGCAGCGATATCCGGATTCCGGAGGTGCTCGAGTGTTCGGAATAGTAGAGCAGGAGCCGCTTGCGCACCTCACCGGCTGTGTAGCGCACGACGGTATCGGTATTGGTGTCGTAAGTTGGCGGGCGCTCAAAAACCTCAACGCCCAGCGTGCGCTCTTTGAGCAGATCGAGCTTGCCCGCCAGGGTGTTGTCCACAATGTATTTGAGCAGCGTGGGATAACGCTTGCTGTTGCAAAAATGCGGACTGGCCAGGACCGCCTCTAACTCACGCAGAATCGCATCACGGTCTTGCTGCGTCTGCGGGTGCCATGCTTCCCGAGTTGCATGGGCTCGATTCATAATTTGCCCGAATGATACGCGACTTTTACCTGGGTTGCAAGAACGTTTGACACAAGTGGAATTTGCGCCGTAACAAGAAGATTCTATTCAAGTTCAAATAGCTCTTCGGAGTCAAACGGTGCGTCGCTCGTCCATTTGCCGAAGACGGTGTTTAACATCCCTTTCCGGGCAATCGTGCGCCGCACGACGTGAGACGATCTTCGCCCGCGCGCCGCCAACGGCTCGGAATGAGGCTCCCCGGTATCATACAAACAAGGGACACGATGGCAACCGCAACCAACCGAGCGACGCAGGAAAACGCCGAAGACACTCATCCCATCACGATTGGCGTGCTCGCCTTGCAGGGCGACTATGAGGCGCACGCGCGTGCTTTTGACCATGCCGGTGCGCGCACCGTGCTGGTGCGCAAGCCTGAGGAACTGAAGGGCCTTGACGGCCTGGTTCTGCCCGGCGGCGAATCGACCACCATGCTCAAGTTTCTTGAAAAGCATGGATTTTTTGACACGCTGGGCGAGTTTGTCTTGAGCACGCCCTGTTTTGCCACCTGCGCGGGTTGCATTCTAGTGGCGCGTGAGGTGCTGCATCCGAAACAGCGCAGCCTGGGCGTGCTGGACGCCACGGTGGAGCGCAACGCGTACGGCCGCCAAATCGACTCCGCCATCCTGACGCTGCCCACGAAGCTGCCAGGCGGCCCGCTCGAGATGGTCTTCATCCGCGCGCCGCGCATCACACGCGTGGGGCCCGGCGTGAAGGTTCTTGCCGAGCGCGACGGCTTCCCTGTCCTGGTGCGCCAGGGGCATCTGCTCGTGGCCACCTTCCACCCCGAGATGACCTCTGACACGCGCGTGCAACAACTGTTCCTCGAGATGGTGCGCCGCCACAAGAAAGCCAGCAGGCAAAGCGAATCGGTTCCCACCCTCCCGCACGCACCCCAAGTAAAGTAGCCTGCGGCGAAGGGATGCGGGATTCCGGGGCGGCTTCAGTTCTGAAATTCCTTGCTCGCGGCTTTGGCTTACCATGGGATTCTATGGGTTTCGCCCTTCCCATGCTGACGGTTGTCGCGTGGCTCTACCTCTGCAAGAGCAAGTTCGGCAAGATGCTTTTCATCTGCCTGGGGTTTGCCGGCAGCACATTGCTTGCCGCAGCGCCTTCTCTGCCAGAGCCAAGAGTAACGATCGATTCTGGAACGCTCGGCGGAACTCACTTCGGCGCCGATCCCGCAGAGGCTGCTTTTCTCGGAATTCCGTATGCGGCCCCGCCTACCGGAAATCTCCGCTGGCGTCCACCGCAACCTCCTCCAGCGTGGAAGGGCGTTCGCGATGCCAAGGCGTTCGGCCCCGCCTGTCCTCAACTACCAAGCGGCTGGCTGCCTGAAATGCTGGGCCACAAACAGATGGTTACGGACGAGGCCTGCCTCTATTTGAATGTGTGGACGACGAACCTTACTGCGAGCACGGGCGCACCGTCCCACGCGTCTTCGCTCGCCAAAGCTCCCGTGATGGTGTGGATTCATGGCGGCGGCAATGTTGAGGGTTCTCAGGAGTGGCCGCCGCTGGGGCCGACGTTGGCCAGGCGCGGTGTGGTTGTCGTCAGCATTAACTATCGCCTTGGGGTGTTCGGCTTCCTATCGCTTCCGGGGCTCACAGCCGAGTCTGCCCAACACGCCTCGGGAAATTATGGATTGCTCGATCAGATCGCGGCGCTCAAATGGGTACGGAGGAACATCGACAAGTTCGGCGGCGACTCGACCAACGTGACGGTGTTCGGCGCCTCTTCGGGATCTCTCGACATCTGCGACTTGATGGCTTCTCCTCTTGCCTCAGGGCTGTTTGAGAAAGCTATCCTGCAAAGCGGCTTCTGCGTTGACAACACGGCTCCAACTCTTGCGGCAGTCGAGGCCCAGGGGAAAAATCTGGCGCAGAAACTCGGAGTCTCAGGCAACGATACGCAAACTCTCGACCAGCTTCGCGCAGTTCCAGCGGAGCAGTTGCTGCAACAAGCCGCGGCAGATCACGAGATCGACTTCAATCCCAATGTTGATAATTGGGTTCTTCAGGATCAGCCCTGGCGCGTCTTTTCTGAAGGCAAGCAAGCCCGAATTCCGGTGATTGTGGGCAGTAATGCGCAGGAACTGTCGATTTTCGCAAGCCCACTTGTCGGAGGTTCGTCGCATCGCCCCAAGACAGTCGCCGAATATCGGGAGTGGTTGCAGCAGACCTTTCATGATCTTGCTCCAGAAGTTTTTGCCGCGTATCCAGCCAACACGGACAGCGATGTTCCCAGGGCTTTTCTCGAGATGGACTCGGATTATGAGTTTGGGTTTGGTGCGTGGCTTCTGGCGCGGGAGATGCAAGCCATTGGACAGGCTGCGTTCCTTTACCGTTTCACGTATGTCGGCAGCGGAGAATTTGCATCCCTCGGGGCATTCCACAGTGAAGAGAGCATTCTTCTCAGCAAAAGATACTGGACAAGCTGGGTGAGCAGCCCTGACGACGAACCCATGTCGGAGCGCATCATCGGCTACTGGACCGAGTTCGCCAAGAACTCGCGACCGGACGCGCCGGGACTTCCTCCATGGCCCGCTTATGATTCAACGACGGATCGATACCAGGAATTGGGCAGGCATACCGGGCAGATTGCATCCGACTCTTCCAGATTCGGAGCCTTCATGAAGTCGTTCATCGCTGACCGGTCGAAGTAAGAATCTTCTTTTGCCTGGGAGCGCTATACTTCTGGCATCCGCTGGCCAGCTTTCTGCCTGGCATTTTTTCGATTAGAGGCGTCCGCCAGCCAACGTTCCACGGGCTGATTTTTCGATTAGTGTTGCCGATTTTTTGCCCGCCGCCCACAACGTTTGATTGAAACCCCGACGCATTGGGCTACGTCGACATAGAAGGCCGTAGACGCGGATCCTCTCGAGCCATGCCGCGGAAGCAACTTCTCGCGAGCGGCCGGGTTTCATGGTGCAGAACGTTTGGGGTTCAGCAACAACGAAGATGCTTTTCCGGGCCGCGCAAGGCGGGAACCACCAACCATGTGGCTCTTGCCGGAGAGAAAGACGCGCGGCGCTATCGAGATCGCGGAGACCAACGCGACAATCGGAGAAGCGCGCCGCCTTTTTGCAGTGTCGGGAGTGACGATGAAGCCGTACTTTGTCTTGTTCTCCGCCTTGATGGCTGTTCCTGCGGGGCCGCTGGCGGCGGCGCAAACCGAGCGGGCGCTGCTCATCGGCATCAATATGTATCAACCTTCAGGGACCACGGCAGAACATCCCGCTGGCTGCACCTACGGCCGCTGCGAGCTCAAGGCGTTCCAAAATCTCGATGGTTCGGTCAACGACGCCGAGTCCATGGCCGATTTGCTCACCAGCGCCAAGTTCGGATTTCCGGCCAATCAGGTAGCTCTGCTGACGAATCCTGCGCCGCCGCATCCGCGGCCGGGCGTCACTATTCTTCCCGCTTCAGAGACTTCGCACGACGGCATTCTCGCCGCCATGCAGAAGTATCTCGTCGACATCCCTAAAAAGGGCGACACCGTGGTCTTTTACGACGCCAGCCATGGTTCGCTGCGCGTCAACAACAAGGGCAACAAGCTGACCGTGCTGGTGAACGGCAAATATGTGCACGCCGACAGCACCCTGGTGCCTTCAGACGCGTACACGGGCGGCTACGACGTTCGCGACCGCGAGATGACGCGCATTTTTAATGCCGCAATCGACAAGGGCGTTCATTTGACGGTGATCTTCGACAGTTGCCACTCCGGCGGCATGACCCGCGGCATCGGCCCCAAGTATGTGGAGCGCATGCTGGCTTTCGATCCGCGCGACATTAATGAAGAGCCCGATAAGCAGACGCCGCCTGCCGAGCGGAAGGATAATCCCGCGCTGATTTTTTCCGCGGCGCAGCAGGATGAAACCGCCAAGGAGATGCCGGCGGCCGATGCTTCCGCCGAACCGCATGGCGCTTTCACCGCGGCGCTGGTTCAGACGCTCGAGGTGCTGCCAGCCGACGCGCCTGCATCGCTCGTCTACCAACGCGTGCGGGCGGTCCTGGAGGGCAGCAGCGTTCCTGAACAGGAGCCCGACCTCGACGCCAGCGAGGCACGCCGCCAGCAGCCGCTCTTCGGCGGCGCGGCGGCAAAATCCGGTAAGGTTCGCACCACCGCGCTTGGAACCAACAGCGATGACGCTGTGTCGCTCGATATCGGCCAGGTGGCCGGTTTGGGAGTTGGCACCGAATTTACCTCGGAGCAACCGGGCAAGGACGGCAAGCCGGTGGTGTTACGGATCAAGGAACTCAACGGCATTGCGCGCTCAACCGCCGATGTGGTGAGCCCTGCCGGCGCCACGGTGGCGGCCGGCGAGATCTTCGAACTGAGCAAATGGGTTCCCGACGAGTCTTCGACCCTGCGCGTCTGGATGTGGCCCTCGAATCTTTCAGAGCAGCAGGTGCTGGCCGCGGCGGGGCAGGTGCGAGCTTCGGGCGCGGATTTGGTAGTTGATCCTGCCGAAGAGCAGTGGACTTACGTTCTGAGCTGGGACGGATCGCAGTGGATGCTGCTGAAGGCCGGCGATGCGTCGCCCGTGAGCCTGGGCGCGACGCTCACTGCGGATGCGCTCAAGCAGCATCTCCCTGCTGGCGCAAAACTCTGGGCCAATCTTCCGCCGTCGAAAGAGATGGCTCAGGAACTGGTGCCGGCAGCGGACAGCGCGGTGCAGATGGCGGACAAGATGGCGACCGCGCATTACGCGCTGGCCGGAGTGCTTACGAGCAAAGGCCCAGCCTACGCCTGGTACCACAAGAGCGAACTGGCGGCGGGGCCGCCTGCGCCGGATGCGCCCGCGCACAGTCCGGGCTGTTCCGCCACTTCGCAGTATCCCGTGCGCAGCGATTGGGTTTTCGCCGGCGCTGGGGCCGATTTGGATGACGTGAGTGAGAAGCTGAACAAATATGCGCTGCGGCTAGCCAAGGTGCGCGGCTGGATCGAGCTGGCCAACAACCCGACCGACGCTGCGATGTTCGAGTACTACTCCCTGGCGCTGATTCCCTCTGCGAACGAGAAGCCGGTGAGCGATACGCCGCTTGCCGAAAACCAGCTCACCCACGAAGGCGATGAATTCAGGCTGGCGCTGACCTCGACCGACCGCATCCGCAGCCCGCGCTGGGTTTATGTGCTCGACATCGACTGTCACGGCGCGGGGCAGCTCCTCTATCCCGGCAATTACACGGGCAATCAGTTTCCCAACAAGGGTGATGAGGATCGGCAATTTCCGCTGCCTGGAGCACGGGCGGTAAAGATCGGAGAGCCTTATGGGGTGGACACGTTGATCCTGCTCTCGACGGAACAGCCGTTGCCGGATCCTTTTGCGCTCAATTTTGAGGGGGTGGCCACACGCGGCACGCGCGGGGCGACTTCGCCCTTGGAAAAACTCTTGAGCGGCACCAGCGGAGGAACGCGCGGTGTCCATGAACCGGAACCGACTAACTGGGGCATCAGCCTGTCGACCGTGCATAGTGCCCCCAAACCCAAGGATGTGGCAAAGTAAGTTTTGTGGCACAGATTCGGGCTTCACACAACGATTGAGCAGCCGGCAGAACACAGTTTCTGGTACTGCCGGGAACAGATGGAGATTGAACGATGACACTCTCGCGACGTAATTTCCTTGCAGACGCGTCCATGCTCGGCCTGATGAGCGCGCTTCTCCCCGAACTGGCCGCCGCACAAAGCGAGTCGTCGCAGATGGCGGCAGAGGACCTTCCGCACGATTCCTACGGCTTCTGGAACGGGTTCTTCGACTCTGTGAATCCGTCCAGTTCCAACTACGGCAACAAGGCGGCAACGCGTGGGCCCGAGGATCAGTTGCCCGACCCGGCCGCGCAGACTCAGTACTTGCATTACGACAATGGCAGAAAGCGCCTGCGCTACGCTTCGGACATCCAGAAAGAGGAACTGCTCGACCATGACGGCGATGTGTCAGTGAACATTGCGCTAGCGCAATTCCGGCCTGCCAACGGAGAGCTGAGCCAGCATCCCGCGCAATTTCGTGTGGACACCACGCAGATTAAACCCATCATGGGCATCGTGGCGCCCCTGGCATGGTCGGCCATTGCTTCGCTCAATCCCAACAAGGCGGGATCGGTGTCAATGGACCAGCTCGGCTTCAAGTCGCCACAGGCCATGCAGGGCACCAACAAGATTCTGCTCACCGGCGGTACGGGAAAGTTGGCTGTCAATATCTCCAAGGCCCCGACCGCGTCGTTTTTCTTCAAGGCCTTGAACATCATGATCCAGGGCGCCAAGATCGGGACTCCCATCCTCGGCCTACCCGCGATTAGCGTGCCAGCGCTCAGCTCATTTACTGAGATGTTGAGCTACTGGGAAGATCGCACCCGCTTTGTGATGGCCGGCAACCTGACGACCGCCGTGGCCACACAGCAAGCCATGGACGACCCCGACCGCGAACCCTCATACCTTGGATTAACCTCCGGCGACTACCTCATGGTTCCGCAGAGACACGTGGATGAGCTGTCCAAAGCGCTGCCCAGCTTGGATCTGACGCAGGGCTACCTGGTAGCCAAGGATGCCGATCCCAATCTGCCGCTGGCGCAACGCGCGCAAAGTGCGCTTCCCGGCATCACCTATGCGTCGATGAGAGTCAGTGTGCAGCCGGCGCAGTCCTCCGCGGGCAGACCCACTTCTTCGTCAGGTGATAGTGCCAGTTGCCCCACGACCACCAAAAAGAGCACCACGACAACCACTACCAAAACAACTACGAATTAGGGAGTAATGGTTCGAGAATTTGACGACAAGGGCTCGCATCGGCGGGTATCCTAGTTTCGTCGGGCTTCAGGCAAGTCATGCCGCCGGGACCCCACCGGCGGCAACCCCACAATCGCTCAATTTTGGAGGGGCAAGATGAACCGCGTATCAAGGTTCCTGGTCATGGCTTGTGCCGGCTTCGCGGCGGTGGCGGCAATACCGTCCGCGGCGCAGGGTTTCGGAGCTTCCAAGGTCAAAGTCACGCTCCAGCGCAAGCTTCCGGCTCTCGTCCATCTTCCCAGCAACACCATCAAACTCACCGTGAGCACGGCAGACCAGGACGGCACTCTTCCCTTCGATTTTCAGGCGCTGCTGGAAACGGAACTGCTCAAGGACGATCCGGATCTGCGCGAAATGGATAATGCGCAGGTACAGATTCTTTGCCAGATCACCGAGTATTCCCATCCCGAACCCACCGTCACTAAGCGGGCAGGGCCCGGTCTATCGCTTTCTGGCCCCAAGCAGGGCGTGACCGCGACTTCGGATTACACGCGCATCACTGGGCAGCTTAATGTCTCGTTGCAGGTGAAAGACTCCTCCGGCGGCCTACTGATTTCCGACAACATCAGCGCGACCTACGACCAGGAGTTCGACAGCGCGGGCAATTCCGCGTCCCATGGCATGCTGGGCTCGGTTACGGGCACGTTCGGCCGAATGAAGGGCGGGCAAAAAAGCGAAGACGCGAATCCGCCCACGCCCTCGGAGCTGCGTTCGCGCCTGATCCTCGACGCGGTGCAACAGATCGCTGAGCACCTTGTGAACAGCGACGAAAAAATCGAGGTGCTTCTGGCTCAGAAAGCCGGTCCCCTCGACGAAGGCAACAAGGCTGCGCAGACGGGCTTGTGGGAACGGGCGCTTGAGACCTACGAGACCGCGACACCTTTTCCCAAGCCCGAAGACGACGCCTATCGCCTGTATAACATCGGCGTGGCTTATGAAGCGCTGGCCTACGCGGCCAGCGACGAAAAGATGACCATGAAGTACCTTGACCAGGCGGCAATCAATTATGGCAAAGCCATCGACGCCAAGCCCGGTGAAAAGTATTTCGTGGAGCCGCAAAAGCGCATTGAAACCGCCATCTCGCATTACAAGGAATTGGATCAGGAGAAAGCCAGGACCGCGCAGGAAGCGGCGAATCCCGGGCCTGCCGCACCCAAGGCACTCACCAACTCGCAGATCGTTGCCATGGTGAAATCCGGCGTTGACGACGCCACCATCATTCAGACGATTCACGGGGCCGGCGCGGTGAGTTTCGATCTCAGCCCCGCGGGTTTGCACGATCTGAGCAGCAACGGCGTCAGTGCGGGAATCGTGAGTGCAATGAAAACACAGGCGGCGAAAAAACCGCCGGCCGCAGTTCACAAAGGGCTCACCAATACGCAGATCATTGCCATGGTCAGTTCCGGCATGGACGAGGATACGATAGTGAAGACCATCGCGGGAGCCGCCGCGGTGGACTTCGACCTAAGCGCTGCCGGGCAGCAACAACTTACCAGCGGCGGAGTGAGTGCGCGCGTTTTGGCCGCGATGAAAACTCGCGCCGCGAAACCGTCGAAACCGGTGGCCTCAAAATGATTGCTCACCTTCCATCCCGCGTTCTCGTTGTCGCATTGCTTGCGCTCGCAGTCCGGCCATGCGCGTTTGCGCAGCAGGTGAAGTGCGGGGCCGGCCGGGACCTTGTGGTGCAGGCTCTGGAGCGCGTCACTCCGCAAAGCGGCAACGACGCATTCGTGGATGCGCTGGAGTTGCTCAAGCACGCCGTCTCTGTGTGCCCTGAGCTGGGCGACGCGTGGTACTACCGCAGCCTGGTAGAGAAACGCCTCGGCCACGACTCGCTTGCCAATTACGCGCTGGGCAAGGCGCAATTCAACGGCTCCGAAGCGCTCGATCAGGGACTGAATCCGCTTGAGCTCTCCACGCCCTCGTCGCGCGGCATCACTGCGACGGAAGGCCCCGCACCCGAGGCCAGCGCGGCGCCGGTGCGTCCCGGCCCCGTGCAGGAGAAGTGGGCGCTGGTGGTTGGCATCGGAGATTTTACCGACAGTGAAATTCCGCACCTCAACTACACCACCGCCGATGCCACGGCCTTTGCCGACGCTCTGGAAGACCCTGCAATCGGCCAATTCCCCACCGATAACGTGCACTTGCTCACCGACAAGCAGGCCACTACGAAAAACATCAAGGAACAGCTCAATTGGATCGCGCGCCACGCCGGGGCCGACGATCTGGTGGTGATTTACGTGGCCACGCACGGCACGCCGCGCACGGTGGACTCGGCAGGCGGCGCCAATTACCTCGTCACCTACGACACCGAGGCCCATACCGGTGAGAACTTCAACGAGGACGCGCTCTATGCCACTGCTTATCCCATGGTGGAGTTGGCCAACGCCGTGGCCACACGCATGAAGGCGCTGCGAACTGTCGTCTTCCTCGACACCTGTTACAGTGGCGCTGCGGCAGGCCCGGGCGCGCCCGCACCGACGGAAAAACTTGCCAACACTGCCCCATCGAAGGCCATGCTCACTCACATGACCCTGGGAACGGGACGGATTGTGATCGCGGCCAGCGAGAACAACGAGGAGTCGCTCGAAAGCGACAAGCTCCATCACGGCTACTTTACCTACTACCTGCTGCAAACGCTGAAAAATGGCAAGGGACTGACACCGCTGAGCCAGGTCTATGCCTCCGTAGCGCAGCAGGTTTCGCAAAGCGTCTCCGCTCAGGGTGCGCATCAGCATCCGGTGATGAACCGCAGCTCTGCGGATGCGGATTTTTCATTGCGCTCGCCTGCGACGAGCGCGGCCAACACGCAGCCCTAGTCAGTACAAGAGAGGCTCGTAATGTTTCGCCTCAGCACGATTGGATTAGTAATCTTCTTCTGCGCGGCCCTCGCTACCATCACTGCCACTGCGCAAACCACATCGCTTAAAGACTCCATCGCCCAGCAGGAGCAGAAGCTGGCGCAGGCTCGCGCCAGCAATAACATCCGCGCGACTTTGACCGAGCTGAATATTCTTGGCTCGCTGTACCGAACCTCCGGCCAATTGCAGAAGGCGCTCGATGACCTGAACGAGGCGCTGCCCATCGAGCAGCAAGCCAACAGCGTGCTCGGCCAGGGAACGACGCTGATGACGATGGGCCGCGTCTACTCCGACATGGGCCAGGAAGACAAGGCGCTCGCGCTGCTCAATCAGGCGTTGTCCATGTGGCGCACCCTGGGCTCGCGCAGCGGTGAAGCCGCCGCGCTCAGTTACATCGGCAAGGTCTATAACAATCTCGGCGATCACGACGAATCGCTCAAAAACCTCAATGCGTCCATGGCGATCTGGCGTCAGATCGACAATCCGCAAGGCACAACGCCCACGCCCAACAGCACCGCCCCATCTCCGTCCGGCTCATCGCAGGCAACCGCCGCCGCCCGCAGCACGGCTAACCTCAATGGCGAAGCAGGGACTCTCGACAATCTGGGGCGCGCCTACTCCGACATGGGTCAGGGGCTTGAGGCGCTCAAAGATTACGACCAGGCCATCGCGCTTTTCCGCCAGGCGGGCGAGCGCAACGGCGAAGCGATGGTGCTGAACGACATGGGCCCGGCCTATGCCGAGCTGGGGCAGAAACAAAAATCACTGGAGGTTTATAACCAGGCGATCAAGATCTGGCGCGAGACCGGCAACCGCCAGGGCGAAGCGCTGACGCTCAACGACATGGGCCGCCTGTATCGCGACCTCGGCCTGCAGCAGACAGCGATGGACTACTACAACCAGGCGTTGCCCATCTGGCGCGAAACCGGCAACCGCAGCGGCGAGGCCATGGCGTTGAGCGACATCGGCAGAGCCTACGCCGATCTCGGCCAGCCGCAGAAAGCGCTCGACTACGGCAGCCAGGCGCTCCCGATCTTCCGTGAAACCGGCAACCGGCGCGGCATAGCCATGACGCTCAATACCATGGGCCGCGATCACTCCGACATGAATGAAGCGAAGGCTGCGATGGATCTCGATCTTCAGGCGCTCGTCCTGTGGCGCGAGGCGAAGGATGAGCGCAACGAAGCTACTGCGCTGATGACGATTGCCTGGGCGTACTCCGAGATGAACGAGCCAGAGCAGTCCTTCGCCAGCGCCATCGCGGCATTGGGCCTGGCCAAGGCCACGGCCGATCCCGAGATCGAGGCCGCGATTGAGAATTCCATGATGCTGGGTTTCCGCAAGCAGCACCGCCCGGAAGAGGCAATCTTGTTCGGGCTGGATGCCGTCAACTCCTATCAGCAGATTCGCAAGAACCTCTCTGGCCTCGACAAGGAACTGCAATCGGGATTCGTGCAATCGAAGTCTCACGTTTATCGCATGCTGGCCGAGCTGCTCGTCGAGGCCGGGCGGCTTGGCGAAGCGGAGCAGATTCTCGATTTGCTCAAGGAACAGGAGCTGAAGGATCTGGTGGCCGGCGCGGCGCAAAACTCCGGAGCCGCTTTCGAGCCCATCGCGCTCTCACCCGCGCAGCAAAAAGTCGAGAGCGCGTTACCCGATCTGGAAAAGAAGGCGCGGACGATCGAGGAGCTGAACTTAACTTACGCTCAGATTCACGCCAAGCCCACGCACACGCCGGAGGACGACGCGCGACTGAAGTCCATCGACGCCAACATGCGTGAAGTGAGCAAGGAAATTCACGACACGCTCTACAACGAAATCTTTCCTTTGCTTGATGCGCAATCGGCTCCGGGCCAAGCCGCTGGGGACTCGACGAAGAGCCTGCTTCAGAACTCGCTCGCTAAACTGGGTCCAGACGTGATGGGCATTCGCCTGCTGCTCGGCGACGATCATGCCTACGCGATCGTGGTCACGGCCAGCTCGCGGAAGAAGGTCGAACTGCCGGCATCATCTGCCGATCTGCGCGCCAAGGCGCTGGAGGCTGCAAAATTGCTGAGTTCGCCTGCCGCCGATCCCCGTCCGCAGTTGCATCAGCTCTACGCCATGATCGTGACGCCGCTTGAGAGCGAACTGAGAACCCTCACCTCTGCGCGAAATAACGTTCCCACATTGCTCTGGTCGCTCGACGATGCGCTGCGCTACGTGCCCATGGGCGCACTCTACGACGGATCGCATTACATGGTCGAGCGCTTTCACAATGTTTTGTTCACCCCTGAGAGTTATGGGCACATGGGCGGTTCCCCGCTCGCCAGCGGCCAACCGCTCCGCGCGCTGGCCATGGGCCTATCGAAGAGCTACGGCGGCATGCCAGCCCTTCCCGGCGTGCTGCCCGAGCTGGATTCTGTGGTGCACGATCCTGGAGTTCCCGATTCGCACGGTCCCATGCAAGGAAAGCTGCTGCCAAACGAACAGTTCACACTTGCCGCGTTGAAGTCGGAGCTCGAATCCGGTCAGCAATTCTCCGTGGTGCACATCGCGAGTCACTTTGTTCTCATTGCCGGCAGCGGCGACGAGCCGTTCCTGCTGATGGGCGGCGACAAAGCGGGCGACCCCGATGGCTTTGACTGGAATCTCTCCGACATGGAGAACTCGACAGTCGCGTTTCATGGAACGCGCCTGCTCACGCTCTCCGCTTGCAGCACCGCCAAGAATTACAAATCCCACAACGGTCTCGAGATGGACGGTCTGGGCATGGTGGCGCAGCAGAAAGAGGCAGAAGCGGTGCTGGCCACGCTGTGGGATGTGAACGACCTCAGCACCTGCCACATCATGAGCGACTTTTATGCACGCTGGGTCGAAAACCCCACGCAGGGTAAAGGGGAAGCGCTGCGCCAGGCGCAGCTCGCGTTCCTGCACGGCGGCGCCGTCACACCCGCCGCTAAAACCGGCCGCGGTTTCCAGACGTCCGAGGCTCCGGCCGCCACGCAATCCAGCCTTGGCTACGCGCATCCTTATTACTGGGCGCCCTTCGTCCTCATTGGCAATTATCAATAGCGCCCATCCTGCTTCCTGAAAGGACCGTCATGACGAAATCATCGTTCCATTGGATTGGGGCGGCTGCTGCTCTGCTGGTTTCGGTGGCGTGCGTTTCTTCCATCCGCGCGCAGGAGGTCATCACTCCTCCGCAGGGCAAGGGCCATGTAGTTGTCTTTCTCTCCGGAATGGCCGGCCCCAAGCATGACAAGGCGCTAGCCAACGCCATCGCCTCGCTTGGATATGTTGTGGTGGTGTACGACGGACGCCATGTGGAAGGAGGCCTCGGCCAGAAGCTCCGAACCGACATCCAGAATGCGCAGCAGACGCCCAACGCGCTTCCCGGCAAAGTGGCGCTAGTGGGAGTCTCGTTCGGCGGCGGCTTTGCGCTCGCCTTTGGCTCCCGCTGGCCCGATCTCGTGGCCGTCAACATTGTGTGGTATCCGGCAACTGGTTTTGCCAACAAGTTCCCCGGCTTCGCCAATCGCATCACGGTTCCTGTGCTCATGTTTGCCGGAGAAGCCGATCATTATCGCGATTGCTGCCAGATCGCGACGGCGCGCACGCTGGCGGCCCATGCCGCCGCGGCCGGAGTTCCCTTCGAACTCGTCACTTATCCGGGCGTCGACCACGATTTCATTCAAGGCGGCAAAAACTACAATGCCTCGGCGTACCACGACGCGCTGGACCGCACCGCGGCCAGGCTGAAAGCGGTCTTTGCGAATTGATCCGCGAAAGATTTATGCGAGCAGCCGCTTTGCCACTTCGATGTAAAGCTCAACGGCTTCGCGGAGCTCTTTCTTCGCGAGCTTCTCGAATGGTGTGTGGGCAACGTGAATGCTCCCCGGACCGAGCAGCAGCGGCTCGCCCCAGTTCGAGAGTTGCGGAATATCGGTGGTGAACTTCGCGATCATGGTGGGCAATCCCTCAACCGCGCGCAAGCGCACGAAGGGAATCTCCAGCGTGAAGTCCACTTCTGCCAGATCTGCCGCGGCATCGAGCAGCGCGGCGCGCACCGGGGCCGAGTCGCCCACCAGCCGCACCAGCACCTGCGCTTCGGCTTTATCGGCAATCACGTTGGGCGCGTGGCCGCCTTGAATCTGCCCGATGTTCAGCGTGCCGGGCCCCACGTCTTCGATGACGGGCATTTCCAGTTCCAGCAGCTTCGCCATTACCTGCACCAGTTTGTGCACCGCGCTGTCACCGAGTTCGGGATACGCCGAGTGCGCCATCTTGCCCGTCGCGCGAAACACCGCGCGCAGAGCGCCCTTCGACGCCAGCGCCAGGCGATTGTCCGTGGGCTCGCCGTTGATGAGGAAGCGGCTGCCCTTTGGCGCAAGATTCGCGGCCTTGGCGCCCGCTGAATCGCGCTCTTCGCCAGAGACGAACAGGAGCCCGATGCGAAGGCCTGCCGCGCGCAGCGCTTCGGCAGCGGCAACCTGCGCCGCGATGATGCCTTTGGCGTCGGAAACTCCGCGGCCATACATGAACTCCGCATCTTCGCTGAAGGGGATGTACGGCGGCACCGTGTCCATGTGCGTTGAGAAAACCAGTTCAGGCGTCTGCCCTTGAGGTCCGGCATACACGTTCCAGCGCGGGCCCGCAGCACCGTCCGGCGGCTGCGGCACAGGCGTCTTCTCCACCTGCCAGCCGCGCTCGGCAAGAAACCCGGCAAGAAAATCCCCGACCGCCCCTTCGTGGTAGGTCGTTGATTCAATTTCGCATAATTGGCGCGTCAACGCGATGGGGTCAAGAGGAGCGTGGCCGGATGCATCTTTCGTCATCATGTTGTCAGAATATCGCAGTAACCGATTCTGTTACTTCTGGTGCGACCTGCCTGCTCCGGCCTCACTGATCAATCGCTCCGGTCAGCGTAAAATGAGGGGTTGAATGGACTCCACGACCGCATCCGCCCAAACTGAAGCGCACCGAGGCGACCAGGTTCTCCTGGCCTCGCAGAAAGCGATCTCTCAACACGAGAGCGGCGGCATGCACGCGGCGCAACTGCCGAGTCCTTTGAGTTCCGTTTCCTCGAGCGCCCTTCCCTGCCCTCAGGACTCTCGCGCCGGCGACTTGCGCAGCTTTTCGATCACGGGCGAGGCCGGTCAACTGGAAGCCATTGTGAATCAGGGCACGCGCGATGCAGAATTTGCCGCGCTGGTCTGTCATCCGCATCCGCTGGGCGGCGGCAATCTGCACAACAAGGTTGTTTACCACGCCATGAAGGTCCTCAACGACGCCGCTTGGGGCCTGGGATGGCCGGTGCTGCGCTTCAACTTTCGCGGCACGGGCTTGAGCGAAGGCGCATACGACGGCGAAGCCGAGACCTGCGACGTGTTGGCCGGCATGGATTGGCTGGAGCGCGAGTTTCGCCTTCCGCTCATCGTCGCGGGATTCAGCTTTGGCGCGGCCATGGCGCTGCGAGCTTGTTGTCTGCCCGGCACAACGCATCGCGATGTGCGCGCGCTCATCGCACTCGGCCTGCCCACCACGGCGCAAGGTCCCGCTTATCAATATTCATTCCTGCAAAACCTGACCACCCCAAAACTTTTCCTCAGCGGCGATCGCGATCAGTTCGCGCCCGCTGACCAATTGACGCAAGTGGCCGATTCTGCGGCCGAACCCAAGCGCCTCATCCTTATTCCCGGCGCAGACCATTTCTTTACCGATCAACTGGAACCTATGCAACGGGCCCTTGCCGGCTGGTTGAAGGAGCAATTGCCATGACACCGGTCAGCGACACCGCTCTCGAATCACTGCACGCCACGGCTACCGGGATTTTTACCGGCGCGCTCAAGGCGTGCAACATCGCGTCTGCCTTCGACCGCCGTTTGCGCTTCGAGGGCAACATTCTGCGTCGCCTTTTGCCCGACGGCAGCGGCCCAACAACCATCGATGTCTCCGCGTACAAGCGCGTATTTGTGATTGCGCTGGGCAAAGCCGCCGGCCCCATGCTCGAGATCCTGCTGGAACGCATGAAGCGGCGCAAAGGACTGCGCGGCATCTGCGCCTCCAATCAATTACCCAGCAAGCGCAACTGGCGTTTCCGTTACTTTGAAAGCGGCCATCCCCTGCCCAACGAGGACTCTTTTGCCGCCGCACGCGCCGCGCTCGCGCTGCTGCGCAAGGCGCGCAAGGACACGATCGTTTTCTTCCTCATCTCCGGCGGCGGCTCGGCGCTGTTCGAGCTACCCCTCGATCCACACGTCACGCTTGAGGACACTATCGAGTTCAACCAGTTGCTGCTGGCCTCAGGCGCGCCGATCAATGAGGTCAATACGCTGCGCAAGCATTTCTCCGCGGTCAAGGGCGGCCGCCTGGCGATGGCCGCTCCGGAGGCGACCAAGGTGAGCCTGCTGCTCCCCGACGTGCCGCTGCGCACGCTCGACGCGCTCTCATCGGGACCGACCACGCCCGATCACTCCACGGTGGCCGATGTGCGCGAGCTCCTCGCCAAATACCATCTTGTGGAAAAGCTTCCGCCCTCGATTCGCTCGTTCTTTGCGCGCGCAGACTTCCCCGAGTCGCCCGGCAACAAGACCTGGCAGCGGGTTTCGTTCCTCCCGCACAAAATGCCGTGGGCGGATGCCGCGCCGCTGCGGCCCATGACTTCCGCAAACAACATGAGCGACGAAGACGAGGCCTTTCGTGATTCGGTCTTTGAGATACTGCTCTCCAGCCACGATCTGGTGGAGAGCACGCGCACCCTGGCGCGGAATGCCGGCTATCACGTGGTCGTCGACAACGGATGCGACGATTGGGATTACGCCGACGCGGCCCGCTACCTGTTCGAGCGCTTCCACGCCTATCGCGCCCAGCATCCGCGCTTCTGCCTGATCTCTGTGGGCGAAGTCACCGTGACACTCAATCGCACACCGGGTGCGGGCGGCCGCAATCAGCAGTTTGCTTTGGCGTGCGCCCTCGAGCTGGCCAAGTATCCTGGGGAGCGCCTCACTGTGCTCAGCGCCGGCTCCGATGGCATCGACGGCAACACACGGTCAGCGGGAGCCATTGCCGATCCCACCACCGTGGCTCGCGCCCGTGCCTTCGGTTTCGATCCCGAGCAGTCGCTGGCCGAGTTCAATGCCTGCCCGCTCTTCACCGCCATTGGCGACTCCTTGGTAACGGGACCTACCGGCCACAACCTGCGCGACCTGCGCCTGCTGATCTCCGAAAGCGCCTAACGTACTGAAGTGGGCGCCCCACCCTCGCGACGGATTTGTTGTTGTTGCCAGAATGGGAGCGTTTGGCTTGCTCCCTCGCTCCCTTGCTCACTTGCTCCCTGCTCTCCGGTGGAAAACGTCAGGAACTTTTCTCTCTCGCGCACGAACTCCCTGCATTAGGATGAGTTGGTGCCTCGAAAATCAGCCCGCAAGACCGCCGGTAAACTTCCCGACATTCGCGCCGTTGCTGCTGTCGCCAAAGTTTCCATCGCCACGGTATCCAGAACCATCAACGGTTCTCCGCTTGTCAGCGACCGCCTCAGCAAGCGTGTCTGGCAGGCCATCAAGCAGCTCAACTACCTGCCCAACACTCACGCGCGTACCCTCGTCTCCGGCCGCAGCCGTCTGCTCGGCATCATTGTCGAAAACATCACCAACCCCTTCTTCCCCGAACTGATCCAGAGCTTCGAAGAGATCGCGGTGGCACGCGGCTACGAAATCTTGGTGAGCTCCACCAACAGCGATCCCGCGGTACTAGCCATATGCGCGCGTCGCATGTTGGAGCGCAAAGTCGACGGAGTGGCCGTGATGACCTTCGGCGAAGAGGAACCTGTGCTCGACCAACTCGTGCACCGCGGCGTTCCCATCGTTCTTGCCGAGTTCAGGCTTGACGACCCCAAGGCCAGCACCATTCTTCTCGACTACTCTACCGGATTTCATGCCGCCATTCGCCATCTCGCCGATCTTGGGCATCGCGCCATCGGGTTTCTCGCCGGCCCATACAGTCTGCACTCGGCCATCACGCGCGAAAACGACTTCCGCGCCGCCATCGAG